>Ga0213860_10000034_pt1 | contig 51269 bp, 29 predicted proteins | sample PICome_3_FD_160118 | JGI IMG/M metagenome (GOLD analysis project Ga0213860, IMG submission 160118) | Coastal seawater microbial communities near Pivers Island, North Carolina, United States - PICO550 | ecosystem: Environmental > Aquatic > Marine > Coastal | place: USA: North Carolina...
TATCAGGCAAAGGGTACTGATCGTTCGATTCAGTTTATTTTCAATACTTTGATTTCCGATGAGAAACCAAAGGTTCTAAGACCAAAGGAAAACACTCTCAAAGCGTCTGATTCTGATTGGGCAACATCATATGCTCTAAGAGTTCTTGTCTTGGAAGGAAATGCCGAGGATCTTATCGGTGAGACAATTATTCAAAATCTAGATCCCTTGGATAGCAGCATTGGGTATGCTTCTGCTGTTGTGGACAATATATTTGGTGCTGGATCTGTTGATGGTCGTCCTCTGTATGAGATTACTATTGACACAGCAACACTTAATAATGAGTTTGATGTTGCATCCAAAACTTCATTGACTTCAGCAATGAATTTGGGATTGGATGTTGGTGATAGAATTAATGTCTTTTCTACCGAAGGATTCTTGCAAACAGGCAGAATTTATATTGGTGGAGAAGAGATTCAGTATTTAAGCAAGAACGTAGATCAGTTTGTCATTAGTCGTAGAGAGCAAACTACCGCCTATGCTAATGGCACTGACGTTTATAGTTACTCTACAATCACTTCTGGAGACACAAGACTTCTATGTCTAGGCATTTTATACAATCTAACCCCAGAAACTTCTGCTCCTTATTCAGAAGAAGGCGATGTTGTTCAGATTTCTAAACCAGGATTTGTTACTAACGATCCTGTCTTGGTTGATGAAAATGGTTCGCTAAGATGGTTTGAGAGCACTGGATTCGGTTCCTCTAATGACATCAATGTAAGTAATAGCATTTCCGATCTTAAGAACAACGTATCTGCTGTTTATAGAGATGAAAACTATTATTACATTGCTGGTTCGGGTATTCCAGGAAGAAATATTCTATATCCAGATGTAAATCAGACTCTAAGTGATCAGAAGATCCTAAAACTGATTCGTAGGAAACCATTGACGATTACTGAGTCATATAAGACTCCTCAGCGTGATGCTGCAATTTTTGTTGATGGATCTCTCGCTTTTTCGCACAAAGACTTTGATCAGGTTAAGTTTGGTGGCATAACGAAGTTTAACGTCACAAATAAAGGAACTGCATACCAAGATCCCCCAAATGTTCTGGTTAACAACAGACCAGGCAAAGCACGAGCATTCCTAGCAGGAGAGACTGTTGATAGTATTGAACTACTATCATCAGAAACTTTTACCGAAGTACCTAATATTACCATTACTTCTGGTAGAGGAGCAAAAGCATCTGCTACCGTAACTTTTGGTGCAATTACAAGTCTACAGGTAGATGACCCTGGTGAATATTATTCCACTCCACCACTGGTTGTAATTACAGACAGATTGGGTAAAGGTAGTTTTGCAAGCTACACCGCAACTCTCGAAGATGGTAAAGTTGTTGGTTTTGAATCTCTTGACCAAGGAAAATTCTACACTAAAGGAAACGTAATTGTTGAAATTTTTGCTGTAGGTAGAGATGCTACAGCGACGTGTGACGTATTTACATGGACGAAGAATAGATACGTTAAGCTACAAGAAGACCTTGATAACAATAATGGTTATGCTTTCCCTCACTACAATAGTACCAGGGGATTTGGTTATGGTGTTTGTGCTAACCCCGTTCAACTAAGAAACGAACTGAACGACGATGGAACTGCACACTCTCCTATTCTGGGATTTGCTTATGATGGCAATCCCATTTATGGTCCTTATGGTTATGAGGACCCTCTAGATTCTACTAGCACTATTAATAGGATTCGTTCTGCATATAGAATTAAGACAGACAGAATTGGCGGACCAGATACGAGCGCATATGCTCTAGGTACATTTATTGAAGACTATGAGTGGATTCCTAGCACTCAGACAGGCAAACTAGAACTAGACGAGAATAATGGTAGATTCTGTGTAACTCCAGAATATCCAAACGGAACTTATGCATATTTTGTATCTATTGATGTCAATGGAGATCCTGCATTCCCATACATTGTTGGAGACAATTTCTATTCACTACCTGTAGATTCTAATTATAATGCTGATCTAACACAAGATGATCTTCCTGCTAAAGCAGAAAGATATAGAACTCCAGGTATGCAAACCAATGGAGAAGATTCTCTATTGACTGTTGAGGAAGTCCTCACTGGTAACATCGAAACTCTCGATGTTGTCGATTCTCCTGCTCAGTTTAAGGTAGGAAATCGTTTCCAGGTTTCTGATGTAGGAACTGAAGGATCTGGAGCAGCTGCATATGTTTCTGCTGTTACAGGTAAGCGTATTTTGTCTATGGACTGCAAGTCCTTAGATCCAGGCAATACTACCTCTGTTGCATTGGTGAGACTATCGACTCCGACATATTTGTTCGAGGATGATGTAATTACCCAAGTAGATTCTACTTTTACTGGTAGAGTAATTTCTGATGTTTCTAATAGAAGTGAGTTTGTTCTTGAGCAAGTAACTGGTACTTATGTTCCTGGAAAGGATCTCAACTCTTCGAGTGATATTATTAGCATTCTTATTGATAGAAACGTATTCTACACTGCGGGATCTACACTATTGCTGACCGATGGTGATGACTCTACTCTTGCAACAGGTAGAATTCTTGAATCTGTGTCTAATCAGAACTCTGTTAAGGTCGAGGTATTGACAGGCGAGTTTGTAGTACCAGAAAGTGTTACTGTACCACATTTCCTACAAAGCACCACTCTAGGAGACTCTGTTGGTGGAGAGGTAGTTGTTTATTCTGAACTGAGTAAGAATATCAAGTCATTCTCAGTTAGAGATGATTTGGTTTTGGTAGAAACTGATGGAGAACACAATGTAGGTGTTAATAGTTTCGTTGATGTAGAGGTTACACCAGATGTAGCGCAAACAACTACAAACTATTATGTAAGAAAGCGTTTTTATCAAGAAATTACTCTAAAGACGCCTTCTTACAATAGTGTAATCAAAGACACTGGTGTTGGTAGAGGAGATCTACTAAATGGTGGTCTTGATTATACCGCCAACACATATACTGATGTTGAGTTAATTTTCCTTGATCAAAGTCAAGTCAGAAATGGTATTGGTTCTGCGGGAGACGATAACAACGCTAGAGCGACAATCGTTGTTAGCAATTTCAATGGAACAGGGTATGGTAGTATTTCTGATATTACTATTACCACCAAAGGATCTGGGTATATCAAGGGTGATGTACTGACAGTTGCTGATGCTGACCTTTCAAGACTAGTATCATCTACAAATTCGCAAAGACTTGCTTTCTCTGTAGATCACGTAGGTTTTGCTCAACTTAATACAGAGTTGAAACTAGGTCAAGTCAACAGATTGTCTGAAGGCGATTTGCTTCAGGTTGATGATGAGATTGTTCAAATTACCTCTATTGATAGCACTAATAGGTCTGTTGTTGTAGAAAGAGGAAAAGAAGGATCTATCGTAGTTGATCACTTCAATGATGCGCGAGTCATCCTATACAAAGGAATTTACAGATTTGATGCTAACTCCAGACCACTAGGAACTGGTGCCAATGATCCTACTATCATTTCTTATGATGCCAACACTCAGCGTGTTACCTTGGCGTACAACTATGGCGCTACTGCTCCTAGAGAAGTAACTCTAAGTAGTGTTTTCCAAGACAATAGTTCTCCAAGAAAGTCTATTGCTGTCGCCGCGGCCACGCCAGGTGAAAATAGACTTGAGTTTTCCAAAGATGTAAACTTCGCCACGTTTGGTGTCAATACTGATATTAGGATTCAAAAATACTACAAGTATGTGTTTGATACCAGTCATGTTTCTATGCAAGGAGTCTTCCTAGATTTCTCTGCTAGTAAGACTGGTACTATCTTTACTGAAGAGAAAGTAGTTAGTGGTATTCAACCAGGAAATACTGGTTCATTTGTTTCTATTACTCTAGGATTCGGTCCTTCGATTACTGGTCGCGAGCAGCAGAGGTTCCCTGTCAATTTTGATACTTACTATTACTTCATTAAGTCTAATAGTGATGTAAACACTGATGGTGCTGCTCTGCAAGTTATCGATGATCCCATTGCAGGATCTAAGCAGGTTCTATTCTCTACACCAACTAAATTTGCATATGCATATACACAAGTTCCTGACTATGAAGGATTCTTGGTAAATACTGGAGATAATATCAAATATACCACCGACTCTCCATTTGCAATCGGTAAGATTCATTCCACAACTATTGATAATAAAGGATCTGAGTATAAGAGACTCCCTATCATTGAAGGTTGTGATGTAGATTCTGACAATCGACCTAATATAGATGTAATTTGGGATTCTTTGACTCAAACTCTAAAAGGTGTAAACATTTTGCAAGGTGGTAAGAATTATGTAAATCCTAAAGCATATGTCAGCAATGGTGATGGAACTGGTGCAACATTTGAAGTTGTACAAGATTCTGGTAGGATCGTAAGAATTGATGTAGTGAATCCTGGAAAAGGATATACTTACAAACCCGAAGTGGTTGTATATGAAGGTAATGTAGAAGCATACTTCTCCTCTAAAAACATTGGTTCGCCTAAGAGTGTAAAAATTATCAGAAGTGGATATGGATTCCACAATGATAAAACTCTTCTTTCAAAATATACTTCTAACTATGCTCTTTTAATTAGAGGATCTGATAGGTTCTTTAGAGGAGAAAGAGTAGAGCAAAGAGATGGCAATCGTCTAGTATTTGCTGGTTATGTTGCAAATCGTGGTTGGAGACTTGGATCTAACATTTTACGACTAGAAAAAGTCACTGGCGTTGTAGATTTGAATCTGCCATTGACATCAGGTAGAAATTCTTCTGTAGAAGTAAGAGATGTTATAGCAACTAATTTTGCTCCAGTTGTAGAGTCTTATTCTGACAATACAGGTAACTATACTTCTGACAGAGGTAAAGTTGGTGACAGAAACCAAAGAATCACAGATTCGTATTTCTATCAAGACTATTCTTATGTAATCCAATCCAGGACTCCCATCAATACATGGAGAGATCTTATTAAGCAGACTACACACCCTGCTGGTTTCTTGATGTTTGGTGAGGTAGTTATTGAGAGTGAGCAGGCAAGTAGAATGCCAATTGCTCAACCTAAGTCTGACAAGATTTCATTTATTGAACTTCCTGCTAAGAGTATTACAACTACTAGAAGGTCAACTAAGGTTACTACCAGTACTGTAAGAGTTAGAGATACAAACCTACGTAGAGGTGTTGGTAGTGTTGCTATCAATGAATATGACACCGATGGCATCCTTTCCAAGGAACTAATCCTTGCACAAGATTTTGATGGTCGATATGCAACTCAAGCAGATTATATTGGATCGCTTAAAGGAATTACTAGAGCAGGCGATGGAACCAGTGGTTCATTTGCATATGATTCACTTGGCAGTGCTTTGCTTGTAAGTGGTGGTGAATATGGTCATTGGATTAAATTTAAACATCTCAGTAATACTAATAGTCAACCTGCTGTTGCTCCTTTTACTGGTCCAGGATCACCAGCTCAAGCATGGGATTCAAATGACAATTTCAATATTCTTCCTAATGATGACTATGTAACCTCTGGAGCAGGAAACTTTGATCTAAGTAAGATCCAAAGAATGGTCATTGGTTTCTTGTTCCCCTTTGGTGAATTCTCTATCAATCCATCTGCAGATAGTTACGAATTTGGTGCTTTTATTGTATCCACAGAACCTGACCTTTCTCAGATTACATCTGGGTTTGAAGTTGGCGATACTATTGTATTCTATGAGAACTCTGCATCATTTGTTGAACTAGAAGTTGTATCTGTAGATGCACCTGCATATCATCCAGAGTTGGGTGTTATTGGTGATGGCAATGTACTAGGAAGAAGAACATTCCAATTGTTGGACAAAGCAAATAATCTTGCATATGCTCCTTACAATGAGCAAGAATTGTTCCTTACTCTAAATGGAGTCGCACAGGAACCAGGAGTAGCGTTTGAACTAAACGGATCAAACATTACATTTGCTCGTGCTCCCCTTGGACCTCAGTATCCTGTCACGGGAGAAAACTTTGATGATACCTATACTACAGATCCTACCAAATTTGTCTGTAAGTCGTTCAAGTTTAAGAATAACACATTTAATGCTAAGTATCTCAGAAAACTGCAAGATATTTCTGATAGATTTGATGGTATTACTACAGAGTTTGAATTGGTGTGGGAAGATGGATCTATTGTCAAGACTGACACTAAAGAAAATCTACTTCTCTTTATTAATGGTGTTCTGCAAGCAGCAAACACCGCATATACTATTGTCAGAAGTGCAAATGCATCAGAAACAGATATTGTAAGGTTTATTGAACCACCAAGAAATTTCTATGATGTTATTGGATACACTCCAGAACAACTAGATCAGAAAGAATACTTCTATGGTTATGGTGTTGGTAGTTATGATCGTTTGAGGATTGATGAGAGACTAATTCCTTACAGAGGCGATGGTCCTTATCTAGTTTTCGATGAAGAGACTAATACAGTTAAGGATATTAACGAAGAAGATTTTGTTCTTGTATTCGTTGATGGTGTTCTTCAAGCACCTGGCACTTATGTGCTGAATGGTCCTAATATTAGATTTACCTCGCAACTTCAGCGATACATTCCAGAAACAGGTGAGTCTGTTAATAGTAAAGTAGAGATGATTTCGTTGTTTGGTAGACAGGTTCCAAAAACCATGTCTGCATATGACTATGACAGAATTATCTTTAGAAATGAGATTGTTATCACTGCAACTCTGGAAATCACCAATAATCCTAATGGTAATGACGAGTATCTGGAGTGGCAGTCAAACTTCACTGGATTTGATCCAAATAGCGTAAAGAATGTATTTACTTTTGATGATGATGGTAACAGACGTTATATTGGTAAACTAAACAAAGTCGTATTCAACGAACTTGTCGATGGAACAACAACTGGTCTTTCTAAACCAGGAGTTCTTGCACAAAGATTGACTCTTAAAGTTCTCAATGCTGCTAACCTAGACTTCACTGCAAACGAGTTCATTCCTGGTGTCAGCGATGACGATGAACTGAGGATGAAGAGCATTTATATTAGTGATGAACCAGGATTTACTAATCCTGTTAGTTTCAATGCTGAGTATCCCATTTATAGAATTGACTGGGCATATAGTTTGAATGATGATGGCGAAAGAGTTCTGGTTCAGGATATTCCCGACTGGATTAAAGGTTCTAAACTTGGCGATGATGCTTACTTTAATCTTTATGATAACCTAGTAGATCTTGCTCCAGGAGACAAGATCATGATTGATGGTGAGTCTGCTTATAGAGACGTTCTGTACATTCCACCTGAAGTTTCTGGTAGAAACTTTAATGCTGGTGCAACTGCTAAGTATGAGCATTATAGTCGTATTGAAGTCAGTAACTATAATGATATTGTAAGAGGTGAGGGTCTCAGTGTTACCTGTACTGTCAGTGATGGTGTTGTTACTGGTGTTGGTTTTAGTGACCTTGAGTGGAACCGAAGAGATCTCAAACTCTTCTTTGATACTGGTATTCTGCTGCAACCAACTGCATATCAATATTTTGTACCACCTCAGGTTAAGTTTGTACCTGTTGATGGTAATGGTGGTGGTGCAAGAGCAGAAGTTCTTTGTATTGCAGGACAGGTACTAGATGTTGTTCTAATTGAAGGTGGTAGTGGATACACACAACCACCTAAAGCAGTTGTTACTAGAGGATATAATGTCCTCCGTAAACCATCTAGAACTATCTCCACCAGTCTAAAAATTGAGATTGGTAGTCAGTCTGAGATCAGACAGCAAAGCACTATTGCTACAGAGATTATTATTTCTGGAGAAGGAAACGCAACTGGAATCTTCTCCATTGTTACTTTTGGTATTGTTGGTTCTGTTACTCCCGTCACTAATGACGAGATTGTCGAGCACATTCATCCTCCTGCTATTGAAGCAGGTGATAGTCTTGCATTACCCGAAGGAAACTCCATTGTCTTCACAAAGAGAGATCCATTTACAGCAATTGATCAGGTTGCATCTGAACTCATTCTTAATGAGACTCTCATTACATGCACAATTGACAATCCAATTGCAAGTATTAGCAACATCAGTCCTGTTGGTCGTGTTGGTACGAATTCGTTCGTTGATGTTCTTACAAATAACATCCAGAAGATTATCAACACTCCAATTGCATACTTGCGCGAGGAATCTGCATCTGCTGTTGGTGCATTGCTCGATTCTCCACTATCTCCTTCTGGAACAACACTATACGTCAATAATACCTCCCTATTCGCTGACGTTGGCAAACTCCAAGTTGGCAAAGAGATTGTTGGATACGAAAGAAAACTCGAAGATAGATTCCTCAATGTCACCAGAGGACTTGATAGAACTGTACCAACTGCACACCCTGCAGGACAATATATCAGAACTATCCCAGACTCTGTAAGAGTTATCGATGCTGGTCCTAGAAGCATTGTTGCTACTATCGTCAGTGTTGCACAGAGCACAGAGAGCGTCACAGCAGTCACCAACCAGATTCAGACTATCAGTGATGTCGTTGACGTTCAGGTAGATACTGATCTTAAGATGACTATGCAGAAGGAGATTCAACCTTCTGTAACTCAAGTTTCTGTTGCAATTCAAGATTATGTAATTTCTCTAACCGAATCTGCTGTATTGATGAGTAGCGAGAGCGTATCTGTCGCTGCATCTACAATTCAGACTATTAATAGTGCGGAAATTCCTCAGCAGGTTCTAACGGACCAAATTGAAAATGTAGTTACCCCATATGTTGAATATAATGATCAGGTTGTAACACTACAGATTGCTTCTACTATCGCACCAACTACTAGTGCGGTAACAATGAGCAGTGAGTCTGTGTTTACTAATAGCACTTCTGTTCAGATTGAATATAGTGTAGCACTCGTAACTGAGAAAGCACTAGATGTACATGTTTCAAATGTTCTGAGTGATGACTTTACAGGAGAGAACGCAATTACAGTTCAGATTGTTTCTCTGCTTCCACCTGGATTTGATCCTGGTGGTCTTAACTCTCCAATCCCTGTTGCCTCTATTCTTGGTACGGAGGTTGCGATTGTCGCGAAACTCCACGGAGTTGAATCTGAGGTTGCTATTCTGGGTAATCACTTACCAATCATTGATGGTAAAGATAAACCAGCTGATATTACGTTAAATAGAGAGATGGGAGTCCTTGACTTCTTCGAGGAACTCGTCGTTCTAGAAACCAGTATTGTAACTAGAAACTAATGGCAGAACTAGCACTATCAGCACCATATAATGAAGTCCACAAGAGAAATGGTCAAACCATTCTTGTGGAAAACTTTAAAAAGAGAACTCCTGATGGATTTGAATCTTTCACTTCAGGTAATGCTGGACAGACACTAAGGGGATATGAACTCCATGTTTTTGATGGGGATAATGTCATTCAAGATTTGACTCTTACATACCCCACTCTACAGATCAGGGATTTTGAACTAAGACCTTTGTCTGCGTTCACATTGAACGGAGCTAGGTTCACTAACGTTGGCACTACTTCGATGTTGCCCTTTGGTATGACTGCGAACTCATTGCAAGTGCTAACTACTGATCCGCAAATTCCTACTGTTTTGGAATCGATGACTAATGTCGGTAGGTTTGCTGCGGCAGGTCATCTTTTTATTGGAGGATCTGCGCGTACTCTTTTTGAGTATACATCAAAAACACCAACGGGATTTATTGGTTATGTAAAATCTGGAGCGGTTAATATCCCAGCATCTACGGAGTTCATCCAATACTCCACAGATGCCTAAATATAATGTATAAATAAATCAGACATCAACGTTCTAGAGCAAAAAATAATGGCTGCAATTATTTCAGACAAATTTAGAATTTTTAATGCTAAGCAATTTCTAGAATCTCTGTCCGAAGGCAGTAGTGATACTGGCACGGACAGAACTAGAATGTATTTCTTTGTGGGTCGTCCACAAGCATGGAATTCTTACCTGGAGATCTACTCCGCAAACGCAACGGCATTTACCGCTGGGCAATTCGTATACGTTTCTAGCGATACTAACGGAACATATACATGGGCAAACGCTCCTTTCAAGGCAAGCATTGTCGCAGTATATGAAAATTCCCTCATCCTTAGCAACGTTTCTCCTAGCACTTCTTCCACTCCTCTCCCCAACGCACTAATCGAAGGTTGGAACGGAGCATCCGATACAGGAGCAGAAGCAAGAGCAGGTGTATATCGTTTTGCTACCGAAGATACCCCTCCTACTCCACTGGACAACCAGTTGGAAAAGTTTGATGTCTATGATGAAATCATTGCTGCTAAGCGTATTACTGATGCGTTTGCTCGTGGTGTAATTACTCGTTACGATTGGAACCTGCTTGCATCGGAACCACGTTTCGACATGTACAAGCCTGATTACACTGCTACCACAACTGGTCAGATCGGTAAACTTGCGCTTACCAATGCAGCTGCTCTAGCAACTGCTAAGTATTACGTAATCAACTCCCAGTACGAAGTATTCAAGTGCCTCTACAATGGTGAGTTCCCAGGCAGAACTGCTCCTAACCCTGTATACGAACCAAAGACCTCTCCTTCTGCTGGTCAAGGTACTTATGCTGGTGGTTTGTTCACCGAAGGCGCTGATCTGGAAGTTTCCAACACTGCAGGTTATGCATGGAAGTACATGTACACCATCCCAACCGATGATGTTCTTCGCTTCCTCTCCACCAACTTCCTCCCAATCAACCTCCCAACTGAGAGCACTAGAGATACTGTTGCACAAGCTGCAGTTGATGGCGCTATTGACGTTGTTCTAGTTGAGGATGCAGGTTCGGGTCTTCCCAACGGCACCCACTATGCACCTGTTAATGGTGATGGTCAACTTGCTGGTGGAACCGAAGCAGTTGTTGAGATTGTCGTCGCTGGTGGCGCAATCGCTTCTACTAAGGTTGTTACCAAGGGTGCAGGTTACACTTATGGTTCTATCAGACTGGTTGATGGCGCAACAACTGGCGGTATCAAGTCTGGTCTTTACACCTCTTCTGCACTAACCACTGGTCGCACAGGTGTTAGCGGAACAGGTGCTCTAGAAGTTGTTCTTCCTCCCGAAGGTGGACATGGCGCAGACATGGAAGCAGAATTCGGTGCTAAGCGTGTCATGACCAACATCCGTCTGACCTACGCTGAAGGTTCTGGAGACTTCCCTGTTGATAACGACTTCCGTCGTATCGGTATTGTCAAGGATCCATACAACTGGACCACAACCGACTTTGCAACTGCAGATACACTAAATGGTCTGTATGCTGTTAAGATCTCTGGTGCAACTGCAGACTACAACGCTGACGAAACTATCACTCAAACATTGACTGGTGGCGGCGTTGCAAGAGGAACAGTAGTTTCCTGGACTCTTGACTCTGGTTCTACAACTGATGGTGTTCTTAAGTACATCCAAGTTCCTGGTCTTCACGCTGACGATGGTGTTGTAAGAGCATTTGATGGTGGCGATGCTGCTGCAGTTATCGGTGCTAGCTCCCTTGCTTCTGGTTCTATCGATACTTCTGTAACTGGTGGAACTTCTCTCCTTGGTGCTTCCTTCACCTCGGGTCAAGCGAATCCTGAGATCGAACCAAACTCTGGTGACATCATCTATGTTGAGAACAGAAGATTGATCACTCGTGCTCCTGACCAGATTGAAGATATCAAACTAGTCATCGAGTTCTGATCAAGATAACGTGCTAAATAAGGTTAGGAAAACTAGGACGTTAGTAATATACAATGCCTCAGAATACTAACCTTAATGCATCGCCTTACTTTGAAGATTTTGACCCGCAGAAGAATTTCTACAAGGTCTTGTTTCGACCTGGGTATGCAGTACAGGCTAGGGAGCTAACAACTCTCCAGTCTGCACTGCAAACTCAGTTAGAAAGTTTCGGAAGAAACGTCTTCAAGCAAGGCGATCTTGTTGTGCCTGGTGAAGTCGGGTTCAACACTAAACTAAACTACGTTAAGCTTTCGTCCGTTTCTGAGGTAGCTGTTAGCGACGAAGCAGGTAACGTTACATATCAAAAGTATGACATCGGTCAACTTGTAGGTTTGAAGGTTCGAGGCGTATCTTCAAGCGTAGTTGCTAGTGTCATTGCAACAGAGTATAGTTCTGACACTGAGTCAGATACACTTTATGTTAATTACTTAGATTCTGGTGCATCTGGTGATGAAGAGAGATTCCGTCAGGGTGAAACTCTAGAAGTAATCGGTGGTGTCAATTCTCCTCTATTGGTCGTAGGAACTGATGGAGTTTCTCTTCCCACTAGCATTGGCATTACAGATCCAGACACAGGTATTCAAACTTTTGTTGATAGTCCTGCTCTAGGATTTGCTTCTGCTATTAAGGTAGAAGAAGGAATTTATTTTGTCAATGGTTATTTTGTAAGAAATGCTGAGCAACTTCTAGTTGTAGAAAAGTATAACGATACTCCTTCTGCAAAAATTGGATTCAAGATTTCTGAGTCTCTAGTTACTCCAGAAGAGGATGCTTCTCTGTATGATAACGCAAGAGGATTCTCTAACTTCTCTGCACCTGGAGCACATAGACTCAAGATCGATCTTGAGTTGGTTAAGTATGGTTACTATGAACTAACTGATAAAAACTTTATTCAGTTGCTTCTTGTTAAGAGTGGAGTTATCCAAAAACAAGTTAAAGCAAATGATTACTCTCTTGTAGAATCTGTAATTGCTAAGAAGACTTTTGATGAGTCTGGCGATTATGTAGTAGAACCTTTCCCTCTACAAGTAAGAGAGTATTATCAGACAGATGACAACTTAGGATTCTATGCACAAGGATCTGATGGTCTTGTCAATGGTCTAACTACTAACGAAGCGTCTGCTAAACTACTCGGAACAATTGGTTCTGGTAAAGCATATATCAAAGGTTATCAAGTTAAAAATAAAGAGACTAAGTATCTCACCATTGATAAAGCAAGAGATACTATCAAAAGAGAGAATCAGACTCTAAAAACATCTGGTCTAACATCTTTCTTTGTTTCTAACGTATATGGCACCACTCCTCTAAATGCTGAGGGTGCAGATTTGACATCGTATCCTACGATGTACTTGAATGCTTCTTATAATGATGGTTCTATTGGTCTTAATGATACAGAAGCTGATACCGATGTAAAACAAACACTAAATCGTCGTGGTCAGGGATATGGTGTTACTGATGGTCTCAAGACCATTTATTGTGTCCTTGAATCTGGATCTCAAGTAAGTCTTGCTCAATGTAATGATGCAAACTTTAAAGGTGAAGGGGCGTCAACAGAACCCGATCTTAGCAGACTTTATTACGTCAAATCAAGAACTGATACTGGTGATGTATCTGAGTATGCTTATGCAGAAGTTGTTTCATTTTCTAAAGTACAACGTCCCGAAATTGGAACAGGTACGTACCTTGAGATTACAGTTAAAGGTAACAGAGCAGAACTAGATTTGTTCTTGACAGATGTTGACCTTTCTATTAGTAATAAACTGAGAAAACTGTATAAGTCTCAGGCAAATGTAGAATCTGCAACTCTGGCAGTATTTGAAATTCGTGATTACAATGAAACTATCACACCTGTTGTTGGAGTTTCAAAACCAAAAAATATTGCACTAAAAGAAATTAGTGCAGGATTTAACAAAGATCTTGATAAGGTAGTATCTAAAGGAAAACTTGCTGGTGGTCTAGAGCAATACAATTCTATTTTTGATCTATCTTATTTTGCACCAGAATTCTTTACCAGACTACTTCTAGAAGATCAGATTCAAGGAGATGACTTTACTCCTGGTAAGTACATCTATGGTGCGGTAAGCAAGTCTATTGCTGTAATTGAAGGCGGTACAGATTCTGTGTACTCGTCTGTAAACAAATTGTTTGTCACCATGATCTTTGGTGAATTCCAGTCAGGAGAAACTATCACTTCTGAAACTGGCGCAACCATGAGGATTGCAACAGACGACACAATCTCTCACTTTATTGTTCCGACGAGAGGTGATGGATATGCATCTTCAACAAAGGTTATTCTAGATGGTGTAACATTTGAAGAGAGTCAAATTGATGTTGTTCAATCTGGTGCTGGAGCAATTGATCAAGTTATCGTTAGAGACAGATCTTCTGTAACTCAGACATATGCACAACCACCTGTAGTTGAATTTACTGGAACAACACCAAGTAACCAAGCGAAAGTAGTACCTGTTCTTTATAGAAATAGCGTATACACATATTCTCCTAAGAATATTAAATCGGTATTCTCCGAATTTGGTTCTGGAAATGCCAATAAGTTCTCTGCAGATATTGAACTAGAAAAGACAGGATATGTCATTACATCTTCTGTAACAGACTTTACCTTCTCTGGCACTCAGGGATACAAATTCATTGAGTGTAATGGTTTTGGTGGAGATGCTTCTAAGTCGCTAGTACAGGGCGATGTAGTCCAGTTTTCTGACACATCTGGTGCTGTATACAAGTACATTGTACAATATGCAACTAAACCTGATGGCATCAAGAGATCTAGAATTTATCTAGACAGAACATTGCGTGAAAATGTATCTAATGCTTCTGTGGTTCTTCAAAGACCCCAGATTGAAAATCCAAATGCTTCTTTGATCTTCCCAACAGGAGATAAGCAGATTTCTACTCTTATTGATTCTTCTGAAGATTCTAAGATCAAGTATCATTTCAGAAGAGATTTCATTACAACATCTTCTTCTGCTTCTGGAAATATTACCTTTGCTGCTCAACTACCATTTGGTACACAAAGGTTTGCTCCATTCTCACAAGAGAACTTCTTGGTAACTGTTCTGGAAACTGGAGTTGCAGAACATGCTCTGGATGCAAGTGGCACCCTACAACTATTTGGTGGTCCTTTGAAGAAAGGAGATATCATTTATGTTGATCCATCATATGTAACTATTTCTCAGTCAGATAGTAATTTGACTGCTGGTAGTGTTACTGTAAACTTCCCAGAGAATCACTTCGGTGACATCGATGCACTTAGAACAGCACTAGAAGCAAGAGCAGCAGCTCCACAAGCAGGAGATCCAGAGTTTACTCTACCAACGTCAAACTTCCCTAAAATGAAGTTGACTGCTACTCTAGAAGTTTCTAAAGCAAAACCAAGACTAAAAACTTCTATCCTAAACAAACAGATTATTGTCCAGTCTAGCGGAACCACAGTAGTTCCATTTAGAGGACAAGAACTTGATGGCGAGACTATTCAGATCACATCATATTCTGATGTTTTCAAACTTAGATATGTTTATGAGGGTTCTGTGTCTTCTCCTCCTACCATTGGTGCTGGAGGAAATCTCATCAGTGGTACTGACGTAACTAATAGATATACGTTTGATAATGGACAGAGAGATACCCACTATGACATTGCAAGACTAATTCTCAAACCAGGCATCACTGCTCCTACAGGACAACTGGTTATTGCTTTCGATTACTTTGAGCACTCTCAAGGTGACTTCTGCACAATTGACTCTTATCTACATGAAGCAGGTGTTACCGAAAAAGATATTCCATCTTTCAACTCTTCTGTCAATGGTCTAGTATCCCTCAAGGATGTAATTGATTTCCGTCCAAAGGTTGACAATTCTAATATTGTTCCAGGATATCAAGACAAGACTTTACTGGCACAAGAGGACTATCTATCTTTCTCTGGTGTATCTGGTATTCCTGCTAGCACTCCTGCTGATGATGTCAATCTAGACTACACAATCAAATTCAATAAAGAACAATATCTAGATAGAATTGATGGTGTGTTCCTCAATACTGATGGTCAATTTGTTGTCAAGAAAGGTAACTCTTCACTGAACCCATCTAGACCAGAGTCTATTAGTGATGCTACTCCTCTATACTATTTGTATATCCCCGCATATACAGATTCGTACAGAGATGTTCGTATTATTCCTGTAGAGAATAAGCGTTACACGATGAAGGACATTGGTAAACTGAGTCAACGTGTTGAGCGTCTAGAATATTACACATCTCTCAGCATCCTTGAGCAGCAAACCTTGAATATGCAAGTAACCGATGATATCGGTCTTGATAGATTCAAGTGTGGATTCTATGTTGATAATTTTGAAACTCATAAGGGAGATATTAAGGCAGCAGATCATGTCTGTGCTATTGACACTCAGCAGTCTGTTTTGAGACCACAAGTCAGTGAAGATAATTTCCTTGTCAAAGAAATCAATACCAGAAATGACCAAAGAGAAGTTTCTGGTTATGTGAATAACAATGGCGTTTTGACGCTACCATTCACAAACCAAAGATTGCTTGGCAATAACTTTGCTACTAAGACGATCAATCCAAATCCATTCGTTGTTCTACAATATGTTGGTGATATTGCAATTGATCCTAATGTAGATTCTTGGTATGACAGATCTATTGCTCCTTTGGTAACTGATAACAATACAGATCTGTTTGTTCCTTTCCTCGCAAAAGATGATCTAGAGGTAGCATTCGGAAGTCTGTACAACTCGTTCATTGTTACTTGGACAGGAACGGAGAGATCTTTCTACAATATCAATCCACTATCTAAGACTAATAACGAGATTGCAAATGAAGAGGTAGTATCTGCATCTACTGCAAGTTCTTCTAACGTAAGTCCTTTCAACAATGAGTTGGGTAAAGGAATCTCTTCTAGAACCAGTCGTGGTAAATCTGTTGCTGGTTCTCTGCAATACTTTGCTCGTAGTATTCCTGTTAAGTTTAGCATTCGTAGACTGAAACCCAAGACTGAAGTTTTTGTATACCTAGAAGGTAAGAAGATCAATCGTTGGGTTATTCCTGACATCAGATTTACTGGAATCCCTGGTAACTCTCTGTCCACATTTAATGCACCTATCATTACCGATGAAAATGGCAATGCAAGTGGTATTGTTCTAATCCCTGCTGGCAATCCTCCAAGAGAGGGTGCAGCATGGACAGGAGAAGTAGAAACAGTATCTTATGACTTGGGCGGAGAAGATGTTAGAATCGCGACTGGCGAAAAGACTCTTCGCTTTACTTCTAGCGCAACCAATAGAAATAAAGCAGACGTAGAAACTTTTGCAGAGACTAAGTTCTATGCATCTGGTCTGCTTCCTGATAATCCTGGAAGTATCGTATCTACAAAACCAGCATACTTCAAGGCAAATGAAGGTACTCAACTAGTTACCAACAACACCGAGAATGAGCAGAAACCAAATCCACTTGCTCAAACCTTTAAGATTGAAAACTTTGATGAGGGTGTGTTTAGCACTGGCGTAGATCTCTATATTGCTAATAAGAGTGACTCTATTCCCATTAGAGTTTATCTAACTGATGTTGATTCCGAAAAACCAGGAAAGAATGTTATTCCTGGCACCGAAGTAGTCAAAGAACCATACACTTATATTAAAGCATATGTCTCTGCTTCTGTTGTTGTATTGAAAGATGAGAAGATCAATGGCGTCACAACTAACGCTTCTGGTCCTATCTTGAAAATCCTTGATAAGAATAACAACGAACTACCAGTTTCCGAGGATAATGAAATCCAACTGAATAATGAGCAGGTATACACTTTTGTCCTTTCTAACAATAACGGCAAGTCGTTTATTCAAGATGAAGAACTGAAGATCAATTCTATTGTAGTATACAATAATGCTAACAATACTGAGATTACTGCACGTATTGCAAAAGACTCTGGTAGTGTTAGTGCTCTAAAAGTTACCAACACTGGTTCTGATTACGACTCTGCTACAATCACCATCGAAAGTCCAAGTCTCCCAGGTGGCAGTAATGCTACTGGCAGCGTAGCAGTATCTGGTGGTCTCATTTATGATTCCACGATTACTCTTTCTGGTAGAGGTTACACAGAACCTCCTTCTGTTGTTATTAGAGGCACAGGCATTGGTAATACTGGTGCTGAACTAGAGACTGAAATCACCATCACCGAACCTGCAGTTAGAATGGGAGTTGCTGAGGATGAGACAGGAAGTCTTCCTTCTATCACCCCAACAAACTTCATGTTTGATTATCCTGTATTCTTGCAGAATAATACTGAATATGCTTTGGTCGTGGAGACTGATTCTAAAGATTACAGCATCTGGGTTTCTAAACTTGGAGAAACGGAGATTGCAACTAACACAACAGTTACTACAAATCCATCTTTGGGTTCTGTTTATAAGTCTCAAAATACTGAGTCCTGGGTAGAAGATCTGTTTGAGGATATTAAGTTTACTCTATACAGAGCAGAGTTTGATACTTCTACGACTGCAACAATCGATCTAACAACGATCTCTAAAGGATATGACAATATGGTTGTTGATCCTCTAGAAACATATGCATTTGCAAATGCTAATGCTACATCTTCCTTGTTTAAAAATAATAATAACATCATCAAGGTATCTCATAAGAACCATGGATTTGATGATCAAAGATCATATGTATTCTTCAAGAATCTAGCAACTACCGCTGGATTCACTCAAGGATCTTTGAATGGAAATCTATTCAAGGTTGATAATGCAGGTCTAGATACTTTCACTATTAGTGGAATTGGTAGAGCAGCAGATACAGTATTCGGTGGTGGAGAAACTGCTTTGATTGCTGCTAACAAGAAGTACGAAAGACTTCTCGCTCAGATCTCTTATCTACAAGCTCCTTCTACGAACATTAATACATCTGTAAAGACCACTAACATTGTTCCAATTGATTCTAATACAGAGAATTATACTTCTTATTCTCCTTCAGCATTTGAGAGAACCTTCTTGAATGAGGAGCAATTCTTCATTAACCAGAAGGTGATTGCATCTGATATCAATGCTTTGCTCAACACTCTTGACAATAGCTTGACATATAGATTAGAACTTTCTTCTACAAAATCTTACCTGTCTCCTATTATTGACCTCAAGACATCTTCTATTAAGATTTCTTCTAATAGAATTGAAAATGCTCAAGGCAAAGAAGGAAGATATGGAAAGAGATATCAGAAGATTAAATTCCTCCCTGTATATTCTTTCGTTGTTGGAGGAAACACTGATAGTTCTAATCAACCTATTGATATTGCTACAGGTCAAACTGTAGAAGGAAAAGGTTGGGCAGCATCAAACATCGACGCTTCTGGTGCTCGTGGCGAAGTTGTATTCTACAATACAGGCACATCTACAGTCTTCGTAAAAATGAAGAATGAGAATGTGTTTAAGGCAGGAGAAGAATTGTTCTTCTCTGTTCAGTCTCAGACTGGTGCCAATCTTGAAGATAGAAACTCAGATGGTAATAATTCTTTTGATGTAAGAATTTCTGGTGCTAGTCCACAACTAGTTAATCCAAGTTTCAGTTTCAATCAACTAGTAACAGCAATTAATCCATCTAATACTACAGAAAATTATGACAACCTCATTGCTGGAAATGTAATTACTTGGGATATTCCTTCCCAAGAGTTGACACTGGAAAATGACAAGGAACCAATCAATTCTGATTACTCCTCAGATAACAAGTCTGGTTCCTTTATTAGAGAAGCTGATGCTGATGACCAATCAGGTGATATTCTAAGAGTAGGTGATTTGGTTTCTTGGTCCGACCTTTCTGCTGGATACGAAAAATTCTATGAAATCAAATCCATGGAATTTACTGATGGTGTAGATTATATTCCTGAAGATAGTGCCAAGAATACTTCTTCGGTTGCAAAATATGTAACTAAAGAAATTAATCTTAAGACACCTGCTTCTGCTGTTGACGTTATCATTACAGCAAACGTAACAAACTCGGAAAATATCAAACTCTTGTATAAGACAAAGACTGCTTCGGTCCAGAAGAACTTTGAAGATATTGAATGGGTATTGTTCAACGGAACTGGTTATGCTGATAAACCAGAACTTGCTACCCCACAGAACACTATCTCTGCTCAGAAGGAAGAGCAATCTGCCTATCAAGAGTTTAGATTTAGTGTTGACAACCTAGATGATTTTGTATCGTTTGGTGTCAAGGTTAGCATGACATCTGATGATCCAGCATACGTACCTAAGATCCAAGATATTAGAGTCGTAGCATCGGCATGATAAAAGTTGAAGGACATGAGGGTCTCTATAGAGACCCCTCGACGGGGGCGATTGTTAGTATGCAGTCGTCCCCCAAAAAGACTGCCTCCCATACAATCAAAGGAATGCAGAGTGACATAAATACTTTGAAGGAAGAACTATCTGATATCAAACAGCTTCTTAGAGAGATATTAAGAAATGCCAGCAATTAACGTCGCCAAAACAGATACCTTTGAGATTCAAAGGCAAAAGATCAACGATATCGGTACGCAGATTTTCAACATCTCTGCAGGTGGTAGCGACCTGGCTACTGGAGAACTGAAACTCGGAGATGGAACTAAGATTGCTCCGTCGCTAGCATTCACAAGCGAGGCAACTCTAGGTCTATACAAACCAAGTGCTCAAGAAATTGGTTTCGTTTCTGCTGGTAAAGATATTGTTAACTACAGATCAGATGGAGTTTATTCTTTTCAAGATCTCTACATTAGAAAGAGAACTCTTTTAAATGCTGGTCTTACCATTCAAGCTGAAGGACAAGATTATGACTCTGGAACTTATGCTGGCATTAGTGCTGTCGGTGGGTCTGGTTCTAATGGTATTCTGGATTTAGTAGTTGAAGCATTTAATGGTAGTGTAACTAATAATGGATCTAATTATCCATCAGGATCTTATTCTGATATTCCACTGAATACTAATGGAAGTGGCAGTGGTGTTATTGTAACCTTTGCAACTCAAGACCCTGTAATTGGAATTGGCAATGCAGGTAGTGGATATGATGATAATGAATATGCATCTATCAATCCTGTATCATCTGGAAATGGCGAAGGTCTAGTTGTAGACCTGACTATTTCTGGTGGTCAATTGACCTCAGTAGAAGTAGCAGAAGCAGGAACAGGTCACCTTTCAACTGATACATTCACGATTGATAATACTACACTAACTTACATTGATGAAGGTACAGGACTTGAAGTTCAAAGTGGTGGTTCTGGAATTCAACTAACCATCACAAATAATTGTAATGAAGTTGACGTTGCAACATTAAGTTTTTCGGAGAAAGGTACTGGACATGCTCCTGGTGATCTTCTAACAACTCCAGGAAGTGTTACTAAAACTGGAAATCTTCCTGGAGTTGTTACTGGACTTACAACAACAGTTAGCACTGCTAGTACAAACATTACCGTTTCTTCCACTGCAGGTATTGTCGCTGGAATGATTGTTGCACAAACGGGTGGTGATGGTGCTATTGAAGGAAGTTCTGTTGTCGCTAGTGTTGTTAATGGAACGACAATTCAGTTGTCAGAACTGCCAACTGTAGATGGTACAGCAACTCTTGATTTCACAAGTGATCCAATTAATATTATTACCTTCAGTGATGTTAGCGATATTATTGTAGGAGGTAGTATTTCTGGTGGTGGATATAGTGGAACTGTTGGTGGTGTAGATTACGATCTTAATCAAGTTCAACTAGATCCCGATCCTACTGGAGGAGGCGCTACAGGAGTAACATTTACAATCAATCCTCCATATGGTAGTGGATCTGGATTCCAATATACTATCAACCAAGTAGGTGTTATCACAAATGCTTCTATTTCATCTAATGGAGAAGGAAATGGTTATGCTGTAGGAGATGTTCTTTCTGTTAATCCACTTGATCTTACCAGTCCTATCGAATATGCTACTACGGTATTTGATGGTCAGCTACTAACTGTTGCTTCTGGAATTAATGTTAGTGTTGGTAGTGTTATTAACGCATACACTCCACCAGATACTGAGGCAGGAACACCAGCAGAATATGGAGAAGACCTAGCAATTATCGCAATTACAGCAGGAACTCCTGGTAATGCTACAGGATTTATTGCTAGTGCTGCAACACAACTTGATGCAGGTGCTGAGTTTGGTATTAATAGTTCTGGTGTATTTACAGTTGCAACATATGATCCTGCTGGAAGATATTATATTGATGATGGAAATGGAGCAACACTTCAACCGAATTTAACTCTTTTCGTAGGAAACACATATTTCTTTAATCAAACTGATGGAACGTATGGTGCTCACCCACTTACTTTCTCACAACATCCTGACGGAACACACAATCAAGTAACAGGAGTCAACACTACCGATTTGGTTAGTGGTAGTGATACATTTACTGTAGATAATGCTGCAGGAATTCTGGTTGGAATGATCATCGCTAAAACTGATGAAGGTGATGGTGCAGTTTCTTTGGGAGCAACAGTTACTAATGTTGTTGGCACCACGATTACAATGAGTGCTGCAGCAACTGCAGCAGGAGCAGCAGAACTATCGTTTACGGGTGCAATATACACCGATGATGTAACAATTAGTTCAACTGGTCCTAGCATTACAATTACTGCTTCTACACCAAATCCTCTATACTATTTTTGCAGTATACACCCAAATATGGGTGGTCAGCATACTATCAATGCAAATAATCCAAAGACATTTGGTTCTGGATTTGAACTTCTGGTTGAGTCTGTTAATGTAGATGACATCATCAGTGGTGATATTAACTCTGGAACTTTTGATGCTGTTAATCTAACTTCAGAAACTTCTACTATTGGAGAAGGTACATTTAGTACCAGTATTACTACTCCTTCAGCAACTGCAAATACTCTTAATGCATCTGATATTATTGGTATTGGTAATACTAATTTAAATATTACAGCATCAGGAAACATTGTATTCCAAGCTCCCGAACTTAGATATGGAACAGGTATCGTATTTAATTCTTCTCTAAATCAGATTGAATCTAGCGGAGAGATTAAAACCACAAATAGATTTAATGTTAATGATAGATTGTTTATTCAAGGGACTAACATTTCATCAACATCCCTTGATGATATTCTTCTCACTCCTGGTCTTGATAAAGTAGTAAAAGTAGATACAACTACAGCATTTACTATTCCTGTTGGTACTACAAATGATCGTCCTGGAGTTCTTGCTGTTGAAAGTGGTCAGATTAGATTTAACACAGATACCAATCAGTATGAGGGTTATAGTTCCACTGCTGGTGCATGGAACTCTCTCGGTGGTGTTCGTGACCTAGATGGAAATACTTACATCCTAGCAGAAGAATTTATTGGTGCTAACGACAATACTTTGTATTTCGTTAATGATGCTGTCACTACGCTGAAGTTGGATAGAAACTTCCTTGACTTCTTCACAACCAAAAACATTAAGTCTACTAGAGTAGGAGCGCCAGCAAATAGAGATTGGAATACAAATACCCCTGTTACTGCTGGTGAATACCTCAAGTATGGATTGAACTTATATGAAGTCATGACCAGTGGTGTTACTGGAACATCTGGTAACGAACCTACAGATACAACTGGAAACAACTTCAATAATGGAAGTGCTGTTCTAAGATATGATTCTCTTGCTGCAGCACCAATTGACTTTGACGAAGTTGAATTGGTTAGAATTGGTGCTAGCAATCCAATTCCTTTGGAAATTAATGGAGACCTAAAACTAGCTAATAACACGATTTCCACCATTGTCAATGACCTAGTGATAGCACCAAATTCTGGTCAGAAAGTTGAAATAGATGCTATCACTTCTTTGGTAATTCCAGTTGGAGATAAGAACTCTAGAGGTAATGCTGTTCAAGGATCTATCCGCTATAACACTACTGATCTAACATACGAAGGTTATGATGGAACTCAGTGGGGATCTCTTGGTGGAGTCAAGGACGTTGACCAGAACACATACATTATTCCCGAGACTGCTCCTGGTGCAAATGAGAATATCCTATACTTCTACAACAATAATCTGAACACCTTGCGAGTTACGGAAACCGCAATGGAGTTCCAAGATATTGATACTATCACTTCTCTAGGAGCAGGTGGAGTTAAAGATCTACTCAATATTAACGCTAATGTTGTAACGTTTGACAATCTCGCTACAAGTATTCAGAACACGGATACTGATAGAACCTTCTTCTTCACTACAAAACAGAACTTCGACTTTGGTCTATCTTCTGGTCTAACTACAGATACCCTGTTGAGACTAACTGATGATGGAGATGTCTTCTTCAACCTAGGTTTTGGAACTGGTGTTTACAATGGTCTCAAGATTATCAATGAAGACCTAACTGCGGTTGAACTGCAAAAATACGCAGTACGCACAGATCAAACTGCTCTAACAAAAGACACAATTGATCAGGGTGCTACTGTTCTATATAATCCAACTGATGAGGCATCCGCTAAAGTCACGTTGACTGCACATAATAAGACTTCTGGTCAAAAAGAATTCTTGGAGTTTGCAGTTATTGACAATGGAACGGATATTGTATATACAGAATACAATAACCTCAAGACGGGTCAAGAAATTGTATCAGTCCTCTTTGACTTCGATGCTAACAACAATGTTCGTCTTACTTACACATTAGACAGCGGTCTAAACACAAACAACGCAGTAGACGTGACAGTCGTCACATACGTAACTAAGAGGTAAAAATGGCATCTAATCTTCAAAACTTAGATTCTCTAGGAGGTTTCTCTGTAAACAATACAGAGATTGTTACCGAAACTTATGACGTAAAAAACGTCAATACATTTGAGATCAAAAATTCTTTCTATGATGATAGCACCACATCTCATTATATCTTAAGAGGTCTTAATACTACTATTCTTCAGGTAGATAATGCTGGTGCTCAGATTATCTTGCCATCAAATACTATCAATTTTATTGAATCTACAATCGTAGCAGTAAATGATACTGGCGGTGGATCGCTTGTAGAAAAACTAGAAAGTGCAATTTCTTGTGATTCTGCGGGCAATTTGGCAGAGATGTCTACCATGACAACTATCATCAAAGATAATATTCCAGTAGGTCAAACTTGGACTATTGATCCTTTTGTTGGTGGTTCTACAAACAGATTTAGCTACACCACTTCCAGAGCAGGAACAACTATTTCAATTAAGTGGATTGCATACACTAGAGTAGTGAGTATTGAATGGACATGATGCTAAATAGATAGGAGAATAAAACCTACGGCAAGGCTGAGTAAGAAATGAGTTTTCAGTTAAATTCCGATAGAGAAACGATTAGAGCTATTGCTCCTACTCTAGTTGGTACACAAGAATTATCTATTAGAAATGGTACTGGTTCTGATGAGAAAGAAGTTCTCAGAACTCTACTTGATCCGAACACGGACTTGCCCCGTGTTGGTATCAACAGAACTGGAAACAGGATTGATAGAATTGTTGTAAATCTGGGTGGTACTGGATATACAACTCAACCGACTGTAAACATTGCTCCACCACCTGCTGGAGGAACTCAAGCACTTGGAACTGCTATTATTGATGAAGGTTTCGTCACAGCTGTTCTGGTTGACAACCCTGGTCTAGGATATACAACTGCTCCTGCTGTAACTATTACTGGTGGTAATGGTACAGGTGCTCAAGTCGAAGCATTCCTTGATACAGTTGATTTTGAACTTGATATTAATGGTGCTATTAGAACCTCTACGTCTATCATTTCAGATACGGCAAGAATTCTAAACCTGGATATTGATAACTTTATTACTCCAGACGCTAAATTTAGAGCACCTGATCTTAAAACATATGCAAATGGTACAGGTATTCCCTGGTCGGCAAATGTTATTGTTCAGAAAGATGCCTATAGGTTTAGGGGTCCAAATGTATACCAGGCACTTAATGCTGGTGAAACGGGATCTTCAGCTCCACTACACAAAGATGGCACTGAACTAAATGGAGAGGTAAACTTTAAGCACATTGGTTTTCGTGTTAATGATGTTAGTGGTTATAAGTACCAAGAAACTGGAGAATCTGGTGAGTTCCCACGTTCTATTACACCTCTTCTTGGAGATAGATCTACTAAGATTGCAACCACAGAATACGTCCTCAACCTAGCGACAAATGACGTTGGTGGTCGTATTTACGTTTCTTCGCAGATTGGTAATGACCTGAATGATGGTCGATCTGCAGTTGCTCCTGTCCGTACCATTAAAAAGGCAGCACAACTTGCATGGGCAACTCCTGGCGTCAAAGAAACCCTTATCGTTTCTGGTGGTGACTATGTAGAAGATAACCCAATCTCTCTGCCACCCGATGCATCGGTTGTTGGTGATAACTTGCGTCTGGTTATCATTCGTCCTGCAAACCCAAGAAAGCACATCTTTAAATTTGGTGACAAGAACTATGTCATCGGTGTTACCTATCGCGACCAGATTGACTCTTCTGGTGATGCTGTCGCAACTTGGGACTTTGCGATGGTCTTTGATGACAAGCAAAGAATCAACTATGACTATACAGTCAATGGAGATTTTGGTACTCAATTCCCAATTGGTACTCAAATCTTTGGACCAGAAAAGTTCCGTGCTGACTTCCAAACAAACACTGGTCTTGCAAACCTAGTATCAAGTCTTCCTGTTAGAGGTGTTAACACTGGTGCTCAAGGTGTTCTTGAGAGGGTAGAATTTACTACTATCATTGGACCATCTGCTTATGTGGGTGGTAATGTTGACTTCTCAGTCACTAGCGGTACGTTTACCGCTGGTGAAACATTCCAATTTGGTGGTCAGGGTAGTATTAGGTGGCAACCTGATACAGTATATACTACTGGTCAAATACTCTGGGCAACAGATTTCGTATATACGGTTGCTGTTGGTGGTACTTCTGCTGCTAGTTCTCCTGTTCACGATACTGGCACAGTTGCTTCTGGTCCCGATACACTAGAACTCACTTACCTTAGAGACGCCTACGAATTTGTTTCTACTGACATTAGGTCAATTAGAGCAGAGGGTGAAGTTGTTTTTGAAGATACAAATATTACTGATGCTCTCCCTATTGTTAGAGTTGACTTCTCCCTCCAAGGAGATCCAAGTATTGCAACTGGTGGTTTCCAAGATCCAGGATCTCCAGAAGATCTTGGTGGTATTGTTTTCTATACGAACGCACTGGTTGGTAGACAGAATACACACGACTTCAAAGAAGGTCAGGAGATTGTTATTGAGGGAATGCCCACAAGTTCTCCAGACTTGTCGTTCCTGAATGGTAAGCAAAGAATTTATAAAGTTCTAGAAGATGCTGATGGTCGTGCTAGAAGATTTGTTATTCCTAAGAAGACCACAATCACTACTACAGATAACTTTGATCCTGGTCAGTTCTGTTCTGTTAGATCTTACGAGAAGTCGATTACTATCTCCCTTCTCAACTCTCCAAACAGATTCCCAATGGCAACACCGATTGCCAGAAGGTATCAAGACGCTTGCCTACAGATTAGAAACAACGTAGAGTTCATCGCAGATGAAGTTGTAGGTAAGATCAATGATCAATTCAAGAAAGAATACTATTCAGTATATGGTATTGGTGGCACCCCTGACGCTCAGTTCACACCAACAAATGTAACTTACGATCCTGCTACTGGTGATACTGTATTTACAGTCAACAATCACGGATTGTCTATTGGTGATGGTGTATCAATTGCTGATCAGTCCATCACATTTACATGTACGATGGATGGTAATAAGACTGAGCACGCATTACCTGATACAGATCAGTATGCTAGTGGCAAGTCTCTGCCAATCACAGCAGTCACAACTAATACGTTTACTCTAAACGTAGGTGCATCTGGTCCAAACCAACTATTCACACCATCTGCTGCAACTTATAATCCATCAACAGGTGCTCTTAATCTAACAATTGGTACTCATACACTATCTGTTGGTGAGGGTATCGTTATTGACGATAACTCCCTGTCGTTCACTTGCGACATGGATAACAACCAGTCTACTAAGACTTATCCACGTCCAGGAATCGATCCTTTCGCTGGTAGGTCTATGCCTATCACCGAGATTTCGGAAACTAGCATCACAGTTAACGCTGGAGTATCAAGACCAAACCAATACTTTACTCCATCCGCTGCTACTTACGATGCTTCTAATGGAGATCTGACAGTTACTGTAGGACAGCATGGTCTGGGTGTTGGTCGTAGTGTTGTTCTCGAAGACAATTCCTTCACCTTCACTTGCGATCAAAACGGACATGCTACCGAGCATACGTATCCTCGTCCTGGTCAAGATCCTTATGCAGGTCAGTCTATTGCAATTACTGCGGTTGGATCTACTCAGCATACAGTTACCAATGCTGTATATACTGCTTCCAATGGACAGGTTGATATCACCATTGCCAATCATGGATTCCAAGAAGGTGATTATATCAAGTTTGATGACTCATCTCTAACCTTTACATGTAATCTAGATGGCAACACAGTTCAGAAGTCATATCCTCGTGCTGGTTATGACTATCCATCTGGTCGTTGGTTGCCTATCACCAATATTTCTACAAATGGATTCCGCGTTAACATTGGTCCTTCCGACTACACAGGTGCTCATACCTTCGTTAGTGCAACTACTAATGGTCTTTCCCGTCAGGATGGAACTTTTACTATTAATGTAGGAAATGCAGGAACTGCATCTGGTTCTACCCACCTCTTTGTATCTGCTACCACTAATGCTATTAAGCATGAACCACAATCTACCCACACATTTGTAGGTGCAACATCAAATGCTGTTAGACATCTTCCACAATCTGCTCACACATTCGTAAGATCCCAAACGAATTCCCTAAGCATTGGTGGTTCTGAACTGAAGATTTACCTAGGAACATCTAGATTTGTACACGATTATGTAAGTGGTGGTACTGTTACTTTCGGTGGATCCACATACAATATCACCAACTTTGTATACGACAACGTTGTCACTGGCGAAGCAACCATTACGCTTAATGCTCCTGTTGCTAATCTATCTGAGGATGCAACTGTACAAGTTGCAGATATCCTCCTAGAGTGTACTGTAGATGGTGTAGTTACCCAGAAGGTCTATCCAAGTTTCAGCATCCCTGTAAGCGACGAGAAGTGCCGTAGAGACGTTGGTCACTTCATTAGTGCAATCACTAGAGACCTTGAATATGGAAGTAACTATAACGTTATCGATGCAGCGAAGAAATACATCGATGGAACTAATACAGAAATTGATTTTGTCAATAACGAAATTATTCAAACAGTACGTGCTCTAGAATATGCTAGAGAACTGATGATCCACGCTATGAGAAAGTGGCGTACTGGTACAGGTGCTCCTGGTCAACCAATTTATACTCCTCAGTATTCTTCTCTCCCACAATACTTTGACCCAACAATCATTGATGACCTCTCGTCACCCGCTTGTGCTAACGTTGCATCTGCAATCGATACGCTTGCATATCTGTTTATTGATGTTCTTGCAAACAATTCTTCTGGAACATATCTAGATGGAGCATATCTGATTGCTAGAAACAGAGATCTGATTGCTGATGAAGCGTACAAGCAGACTCTGGTTCAATATCCTAACCTAGCACTCAACAACATCGATGAGCGTAAGTGCCGTAGAGATATCAACCATATTATCAGTGCTCTCCTAAGAGACCTTGTTCTTGGTGGTAACTTTGGTATCGTCAATGCTGCTGAGTTCTACTTCACTGGTGCTGCACTAACTGGCATTCCCGCTTCTGAACTAGCACCTACTAGATTTGCATTCCAAGAAGCAAAAGATCTTTGTATCGCAGCAATGCGTAACTGGTTAGATGATGCTGGTAATGCAGTTCTAACACCTCTATCGGACATTCCTCAGTTCACTGATACTAGCATTCTTCCTGACCCTGCTGGTATTCCTCTCTGTGCAAACGTACAGGCGTCTATCAACACAGCATTTACTTTGCTGGATAATATTCTCCTTTACGCAGTTGACACAAATAATGGTATTGCTCCTGGTGCTACCACTAGAGACACAGGAACTCTCTTTGATACTTCTACACTCATCACATATCCCGAGAGCACAATCTACGATCAGACTGGACTTAGAATTACTCCACGTTCTGACTTTGCAGATAACCCAATCATTGAAGCATCTCCATATACTCAAAACTCTTCTGTTATTTCCTTCCTAGGTGGTGGCGGTGCTGAGGTTGATGGTGCTAAGGTCAAGCAACCTAACTGCCCATTCCCTGGTCTAGAACTAGATGGTTCTGCAACCTTCCCTAATCAGGGTAAGTCGATGGTTGCTTCGGCATTCACGATCGTTTCCTTTGGTGGTACAGGATATAAGGTTATCAATGATGGTTACACTCAGTTGGTTTCCGTCTTTGTTATCTTCTGTGCTGATGGTGTTCTTGCTGAGTCTGGTGGTTACTGCTCCATCACAAACTCTGCAACCAACTTTGGTATCTTTGCTCTCCGTGGTAGTGGATTTAGAGAGGAAGCATATACATTTGACGTTGGTCAAATTACTAACGTATCTTCTACCCCAACTGGTAGAACAATCTTCACAGTCAATGGTCTTGGAAGAGAACCACTAGAGCACTACGTTGTTAAAGTTGATGGATTCTCCAATATCAACCCAGACATTGAATACTTCGTTGACGTTGTTGAAGGCGTAACAGTTGGTCCTCCTTTCTCTGCTCAACTTACACTAGAGTCTGGTTCTGGTGGTGGTGCAGAATTCAAGCAAGATTCTACTGGCAACCCAGTTAGTGTTGGATCAATGGTCGGTGAGACCCTAAGATTGCACAGACCATCCATCGTTAACTCTTCTTCCCACACCTGGGAATTTGCAGGTTCTGGTACTAATTACAACGCTCTACCAGAAAACGGCGGTACTAAGGTCGAAGCATACGAACAGGTTTCTGAAAACTATGGTCGTGTATACGTCTCTGGTACTGACGAACTGGGTGACTTTAAGGTTGGTACGTTCGCAAGAATCGAAAACAGAACTGGTGCAATTACCTTCACGGGTACTGTTACGATCTCGGAAGTTGAATTCTTGAAACTGAAGGGTGGCGACGTTGTTGTTACTGGTTTCGACGCATCCAACACACTGGGTGGTGCTAACTCCACCGACTCTAAACTGCCTACACAGAAAGCAGTTAAGGATTATATTACCAACAACCTTGGTCCATACCTCAACAAACCATATTCTACAAACCCAGTTCCTAGAGCACTGGTTGAACTTACCGATTCAGGTAAGATCTCCGAAGATCAGATTCCACCTCTACGTCCTTTCCAGGTTTACACAGTTGCAAACCTACAAGAAAGAGTTGCTATTGAAGGCGCACTTGCTGGTGACATCGCGATCCAACAGGATACATCAACGTCGTTCATTCTAAACAATGATAACGATAGTTTGTTCGTATCGTTCCCAGTAGACTCCACTCTACAATTTACTATTGGCGATGTCTTCACTGGTAGTAATACTGGCGGTAAGATTCAGGCAACTGAGTATAGAGAAGGTGTTGTATATCAGATTAACATCACTGATGGTGGTTCTGGTTACGTTACTCCTCCTGTTGTTACTCTCTCTGGTGGTAATCCACAAGCAGGTGCTATTTCGGCAAACGCAACTTGTGAAATCGCGAATGGCATTGTTGTTCTAGTAACCATTGAACTATTCAATGGTCTCATCGGTGGTAAAGGATATACCTCTGCTCCCGTTGTTACTTTCGCCGCTCCTGCAGGTTCTGGTACACAAGCGCAAGGCAATGCGCTGATTGAGTCCAGACTCTATGGCGACATTGTTAACAACATTAAGATAGAAGACACCGATGATATTGAATCTAGTGATGTTCCCTCGGAGACTATTAACCTCTCTCGTGTTGTTAATACATCTGCAAGCAACAGCAACAACTGGGTATCTCTATCCTCCAACCAGATTGCTGCAAACGACATTACCTCTGGTGTTATCGCTACTGCTCGACTGGCATTCAACAATGCTGCAGCAAACTCGTTCTCCTTCCTAAGAGGTGATCAGTCATACGCTCCTGTAATTCAGTCCCTGAAGGGTGCTGAGACCAGATACTTTGCTAAGTTGACTTCTCAGGCAAATAGCGGTTCTTCTCAGTTGATCTTCGCTACAAACTCCGATGTACTACTGGGTCACGAAGTTGTAGCAAACATCAATGGTATTCAACCAAATACCAATATCACTGGTATTTTAACTGCTGCTGGTACAACTACAGTTTCGATTGACAATCCACTGACTGCCACGATTCCAATTAATAGCGTTATTGAATTCGAGAGAGGTCAGTCACCACTGACATTTGAATCTTCCTTGACTCAAGGAGACTTTATCGATTCTGTTGTTATCGCAGCGGGTGGTAGCGGATTTACCGATGGTCAGTATTTTGACGTTGAACTAACTGGTGGTGCTGGTACAGGACTGAAAGCAAATATCATTGTTGTCGCAGGTTCTGTTACAGAACTGACACTAACTGCTTCTGGATCTGGTTATCTAAATGACTTTACAGTATCTTCTGCACCAGCAGAAATTGGTTCTGGATCTGGTCTGGTACTTCTTGCTAAACTCAGTACAGTTAACAAGCAGTTCGCGAACGTTGCTATTGACATTGCTAGAGTATCTGACCTAACAATTTCTGCTGATGAGTATGGAACAATCGGTGTTAGCAGATTCTATAAGGATCAGTTTGATATCGGTCTAGCAGGAAATGGTTCTATCAAACTGAAGACTGGTGCAGATTCTGGTCTTGATGCTGACAAACTAGACGGCGCTCAAGGTTCATATTATCTAAACTCTAGCCACCAGAACGCTGGTACTCTACCAGTTGATAGATTATCTGGTACTTACAATATCAGTATTGCTAACCAGTCTGGTAGTACCCTAAAACTGAATAGTTCTACTAGCAACCTAAATTCCAACCCAACTCCCGACGCATACAACGTTGGTATTATTGCTGATACAAGAAACAACTCTGCTGATGGACTAAATGATGGCGGAAACCAGCACGTCACCCTAACGATTAGAAATGGAGGTTCTGGTTTTGATGCAGGTTTGGGTGGTGTAAGGCAACTTGCATTCACGGATAACGATAACATGTATATTCGTGGTTCTGGTTCTACACTAGCAACCTTTGGTACATGGGCAAAAGTCTGGCATTCTGACACATCTCGTGGTGGAATGGGAGAATTCTCTGGTCTTGATGCTGATAGACTTGATTTCCGTGAAGGTTCTTTCTATCAAAATGCCATCAATATGAACACTGGCATTTTCAGTGACAATAGATTACCATCTCACCAAACAGCGAAGGACTTCCAGGATTCTATACGTGTTCTTGACTGGGATGGTAAAGCAAGATATAAGATTCTTGTTAGAGATGAACTTCTAACAGCAACTCCATTCTTGGTAGGTCAGCAAGTTAACCTATATGCTGCCAATGGTACTGCTCCTGGTCGTATTGCAATTACAGAAGTTGCTGTTAACCAGGATATTAATGATGCATATAACAACTACACACTAATCACGGGTACACTTGTAACTGGTAACTTTATTGGTGCAATTGAAATTGGTACTACAGCACAAAGCTATCCATTCCAAGACTTCAGTATTGCAACATTAGATGCTAACGCTGATGGTCTGGTTGATGGTACATTTGAAGTTGCTGCTCTTGAAAGTGATGGTGGTGCTGCAAGACTGAAACTTGGTAGAAATGATCAGACATCTGCAACTGATCCTTCAATCTTCTTCAGATCTTCTTTGTTCCCTGCTACCAATTATAACTCAGCAATTATCGCTACGGGTGGTAATTCTACTGATGGATCTGGTTCTCTAGAGTTTAAGACAGCAAACGTCAATGCAATGACGTTGTTGGGTAACATTCTGTGGAACGAAGGAAACCTAGTTCCATATGTATCAAATGTTGGTTCTGCTTACGGACCTAATAATAATGCTTGGGATGCTGCAAATCCAGATGACAATGTAACGCTGAGAAGCATTGTCATGAGAGACAAAGATGGCAACTTCAACGCTGGTACTATCACAGCAAACCTAACTGGTGCTGCTTCCTTGAACGTTCTCAAGGCAGGCGATACGATGTCAGGCACACTGATCATCTCTGGTATCTCTGCAGCAAATCAGGCGCTGAGTGTGTCTGGTAGAGCAGACTTCCTAAGCAACATCACAGTTAATAACGACCTTACAGTCAATGGCACCACGCTTCACGTTGATGCAACTGACGACACAGTAAGCATCGGTACTACTTCTTCCGATTCTGCTGTAAAACTTCTGATTGTAGAAGACGCTGATCAGGATGTTGTCCTGAGAATGTATTCATCCTACAATGTTGGTGGTGCTGCAAATCAGCGTGATGCAGTAATTCAATTGCTGGGTCAAGATGGCACTCGCGATGAAGGTCTTGAAATTAAGTATGATAATAGTATTGGTGATGTATACTTCAAGCAACTATTCAATTCAATCACGACTGATGTTGCGATTCGTTTTGGCACTGGTGCATTCGGTGATAATGCTCTCACTATTACTGGTAACGGCAACCTGGGTATCCAGATGGAAGCCGATGACGCATTTGAATTGGATGTAAATGGATCTGCAAGGATCAAGACTGCTCTTAACATTGCTCGCGCTGAGAATAATGGTGGTGCTCCTGCAATCTTCGCAGGTGCAACTGGTGCATCTAATGGATCAGGTGGTTATCTAAGCAACTTCCGTGTTGGTAACCAACTACTACAAGCAGATACGTTTGAAATCACACCTAGTGATGGAACACAAGGTGCTCTAGTTTGGAAATCTACTCCAGCACTTGCAATTCAAGGTTCCGAGAACCGAGTCGCAATCAACACTCTCCAGTTTGGTGGTACTGATACTACAGTATCTCCACAGGTCCAGAGAGAATATCAACTCAACATTCAAGGTGATATCAACATCAATGGTTTCGTCTTCCAGAACAATGCTGAGTTCGTTACTTCCAGATGGACAGAATCTGACAATGAACTAGACATCTACAGAGAGTCTAAAGTTTGGATCAACCCAGATTCTACTGAAGCTGGATTCACTGGTGACCCTGACTATGATCTTCAAGTCGGTGGTGGAAATAACGCTGGTCACCTAGGACTACATGGTGTCATGTATGTTAGAGATACTCCTCAGTGGATTGATACCACTGGTATTATTAAGAACTCTGCTAGTACAATTGCAGAGGATGTGACTATCCCAGCAAACGCAAACGCAATGTCGATTGGTCCCATCACGATTCAACCAGGAATCACTATTGATGTGATTGGTAACTGGAACATTATCTGATAAATATATAAAGAAAAGAACCTCAAGTCCGTTTAAACTATGTCTAGTCTAAATGTAGGAACTGTAACGTTATCCAATGGATTGACACTTCCTTCTTATACATCATCTCCTGATAACAGACCTTCCCATGCTGCAGGAAAAACTATCTATGATTCCACTTCGGATACTATCCAGGTTTCTGATGGAACTCAATGGATTAGTGCTGGATCCTCTGGTTCTGGTCTAGTTACTGCAACAGGCGGAGAAATCACTTTTGCAGGAGGTTATAAAGTTCACACATGGTATAACGTGGGTGAATACAATTTCCAAGTTCAGGGTGCAGCATCTGGTGCTACCATTGAAGTTCTTGTAGCTGCTGGAGGTGGATCTGGAGGAACTATCGGCGGCGGTGGCGGTGGCGGCGGTGTTTGCTACAATGGATCATTCCCAGTCTCTGTTGGTTCTTATCCAGTAAAAGTTGGAGCAGGTGGATCTACACCACTTTCTGGATATCCTGTAGCAAAAGGAAATAGTGGATCTCCTTCTAAATTTGGAAACCACGAAGCATACGGCGGTGGTGCTGCTGGATCCTGGGGTCCTAATGCTAGAGAGTCAGGAGAACCAGGAGGATCTGGTGGTGGCGCAACTGGTCCTGGTCCTAGGGCACCATCGCTAGGAGTTGCAACTCAAGGTGTTGCTCCTGGTAGTGGTGTTACTCATGGAAATCCTGGTTACGAAAATGGTAACAGAGTTTCTGGAACACACTCGGGTACTCACACTGGCGGTGGTGGCGGTGGTGCAAACCCCAATAACACTCGTAACGGAAGAGTCGGTGGCGATGGAATCACTTACATGGGTCTAACTGTCGGTGGTGGCGGCGGCGGTGGAACCCACGAAAACTATGGTACTGCTCCTATTGCAACTCCTGCTGCTCCTGGCGGTGGTGGTCGCGGTGCATCCAGATCTTCTCAGTTCGCAGGTGGCGGCGGTCAAGGTTGGGGTGAACCAGGACAAGTTAATACTGGTGGCGGCGGAGGCGGCGGCTGGTATAATGGTGGTGGTAATGGTCAAGGATCTGCTGGTGGTCCTGGCATCGTTCGTGTCCGTCATACAGTCTAATATATGTCCCTTTACAATGTTGAGGAAAATTTCCTCAGTGAAGAAGAGTTTGATCAACTAACTACACAAACAATATACAATCACTACTTCCCGTTGTATCTGAAGCACCGAGTAGCATCGGCGTCTTCAGACGACGGGATTTATTTTACTCATAATTTCTTTTTTGGTGGGGAAGCGTGTAGTGATTATTACAAACATCTTCTTCCTATTCTCCTAAGAATTAAACCCAAAAAATTACTTAGAGTTCAATTAAATTTATTCCCCAAAACTGCTGAGATCGTACAGCACGACTGGCATACTGATATGCTGTGGGATCATAAGGGTTGTATAGTTTACCTAAATAGTAATGACGGATCAACCTTGTTAATGGAAGATGATGAGAATGCCGTGAGCATTCGTTCTATATCAAACAGAGCATTATTTTTCAATCCAGGAAAACTCCACTGCAGTACGACATGTACTGATTCTGAATTCAGAAGCAATATCATTTTCAACTATGAGTGATTTTTATAATGTGTTTTCTATACCTGTATGGAAAACAAAAATAACCAAGGATGATTATGATAAAGATCTCATCCTTGGAGAGATGCTACACAACTTTAAAGTAGATCCCAAAAGAAATACTTGGGATAAGGTGATGCCAACTACTATGAAAAGTAACTGGCATCATTCCAACAATGATGAATCTGATGAAAGATTTAAGTCTGTCAGTTACGAAGAGTCTGGTTTAACTTCGGTTATCAACTCGAAGGTTAGAGAATTCTTTTCTCATCTCGGGTTGAATTCTGATGTCAATTATTTTTTTCAAATAACAAACTACACAGTATCCACTGAAGGATACTTTCTGACTAGTCATGGGCACGGCAGTGACTCTTTTAGTTCAGTTCTGTTTGTTCAATTTGATAAACTAAATCACCCATCTACTTATTTCAACAATCCATTTAGTGCAGCAGATCAAACACGTTGGTTGCAAAAAGATTTATATAATTCTTTTGACAATCGAAACCCGTTTTTCAGTTATATGCAAGATACATGGGCGATCGATACTGACGAAGATGACTACATGATTTTCCCTGGACACGTTAAACACGAGGTTCCTACAGTAGGAAAATCAAACAAAGAACGAGTAACTATTTCATGCAATATTAAGGTCTATAAAGATGTCTAAAGAAATCAATTCTATTACTATTGTTGGTGGTGGTAGTGCTGGATGGATGTCTGCAGCTACCATGATTAGATTTTTCCCCAACAGAAAAATTACGATCATTGAAAGTCCTGATTTTCCTATTGTAGGAGTTGGAGAAAGCACTCTAGGACATATCAATCAGTGGTTAAATCTTCTTGGAATTCATGAAGATGACTTCATGAAAGAATGTGATGCATCATACAAATTGAGCATCAAGTTTACAGACTTCTATGCCAAGGGTGATGGTGGTTATCACTATCCATTTGGACCACCACTAAAAGATGGTACTGAACTTGGACTCAATGACTGGCATGTCATGAAGTTGTTTGCTCCTGGTACTCCAGTACAAGACTTTGCTAGATGTTTTAATCCCATTACTCTACTAGCAGAACAAAACAAAATTGATAAAAATGAGAGTGGTCACCTAGACAACTTTGATTTTTCAAGGGATGCTGCATATCATTTTGATGCTGTAAAGTTTGGTCAATGGTTGAAGAATAACTATTGTCTCCCTAGGGGGGTAGAACTTATTGCTGCTTCTGTTAAAGATATTACTACTGATGAAAATGGTATTGAGTCTTTGATTCTAGATGATGGTACAGAACATTCTGCTGACATGTATCTAGATTGCACTGGATTTAAGAGTATGCTTCTTGCTGGTGCTATGAAAGAAGAGTTCATTTCTTATAGAGATGTTGTTCCAAATAACAGAGCATGGGCAACCAGAATGCCATATACAAATAAAGATGAGCAATTGCAACCTTATACAAATGGCACTGCCCTGTCATCTGGTTGGGTATGGAACATTCCTTTGTGGAGTAGAATTGGTACAGGGTATGTTTATAGTGATGATCACATTACTCCAGAAGATGCTCTAAAAGAATTCCAAGAACATATTGGAAGAGATGATCTTGAGTTTAGAGATATCAAGATGCGTATTGGAATTCATAAAAACGTATGGACAAAGAACGTAGTTGGTATTGGACTAGCAGGTGGATTTATTGAACCATTAGAGAGTAATGGTTTGTTTACTGTACATGAGTTCCTTCTCAAATTGACCAGATCTATTGCAAAACCTTTTGTAAATCAATTGGACAGAGATATCTTTAATATGTCTGTTCGTGATATATTTGATACGTTTGCTACATTTGTTGGTTTACATTATCGACTCAGTTCTAGAAACGATAGTTCTTATTGGAGAGATGTTACAGAAAGAACTAATCTTCGCGAGGAAATTCTAAGAATCCCTCAGATGCAAACAGACTTTAGACATCTTGCTGCAGCAAAAATGATTGATGAGCAATTTACCGATGGGGGACAAGCATACATTGCTACTGGTATGCATTATCCTTTGATTGATGATTCGACTTTACTTTCGTGGACATATCATAATGATGTAGACTACAGAAAGTTGGCACAAAGAGCAGCACTTAGATTTACACGTAGAAAAAATATGTGGCAAAGTGTTTCGGATATTGCGCCAACATTGCACGAACACTTGGCAAATAAATATGAGTATGAGGTAAATTAATTATGGCATTTGAAGCGATGTGGTATAAATCTCATCTTCCAGAAGAGATTATTGATCCCATGATGGAGCACTTATGGGACTCCGATAATTTTATTGATTCAGAAACCAAAAGTGGTCTACAATTAGATATTAGAGATAGTCAACACCAATGGATTCCTGATAGTCATTGGGTGTGTGGGTTGTTGTGGCACTACGTGAATCTAGCAAACAATGCTAACTTTGGTTATGACATCACTCAGTTTGATCATAATGCAATTCAATACACTAAGTATGAAGCTGGTCAATATTATGGATGGCATAAAGATGATGGTGTTGCCGCTATTGATCCTAATGATAAAACCAAACAAATCAGAAAATTGTCTGTCGTAGTTCAGTTGTCTTCCCATGAAGATTACACTGGAGGAGAATTCCAGATGATGGAAGATATCAATAGAACTTTCTTTGCTCCAAAGCAAAAAGGTACTATTATCATTTTCGATAGTAGACTTCCCCATAGAGCAAAGAAAGTATTGACTGGCGAAAGAAGATCTCTTGTCGCTTGGGTAACTGGACCTCAATGGAGATGAGTATGAAGTGGAATGACTGGTCTGTAATCCTCGTAAGAAATATAGTAAATCCTATTCGTTTATATGATGGTATTCCCGAAGAACGAGGAGCAATAAGATACAACCCCGATGGTGTTGTATGGGAACCAAGTGAAGGTCCACTTGGAGTAGATGGCAGTTTATCTAGATATAATCATCCAAAATATAGAGAACTTCATTATGAGTTAAAATCTAAAATAGAAAATGTCATAGGAGATGTTTTATACCCATCATATTTTTATGACAGATTTTATTTTAAAGGACAAGAGTTGGTAGAGCATACTGATCGACCAGCATGTGAAGTAAGTATTTCTATTAATTGTTCTCACAATCTAGATTATGATTGGCCAATTTGGTTTAGAACTCCAGAGGGTGATGACATTCCTTTGATTACAAATCCTGGAGATGCAGTAATTTACAAAGGTGAAGAGAGACCTCATTGGAGAAAACCAATGAAAGGGAATGCTAAATCTTATTTCCATCAACTCTTTATGCATTATGTTCGTAGAGATGGTCCACACTTGGAACATGCATACGACAAAAGCAACACTATAAATAAACTATAGGAACAAAGTCTCAACAGATAACATAACATGTCGGAAATTAATGTTGGTGATTTAAACGTATCTAACGAACTTAGATTACCTTTATATAATAGTTCTAACAGACCTGTTAACCCTGCTACTGGGTTTATGATCTTCAACACCACTGAAGAGAAGCTGCAGATTTGGGACGGATCTAACTGGAAGAGTTTTGGTCAAAAGAATTACGATATTAGTGCTACTGGAAGCTATCAGTCGATCGATTTGACCAACGAATATAATGGATATCGCTGTTATAAGTTTACTGGCGATGGAACTATTACAGTAAACCAAAGCAACCCAGACGACGGTGTAGAATTCGTTCTCATTGCTGGAGGCGGTGGCGGAGGAGGAGTTATTGGTGGCGGAGGTGGTGGCGGTGGCGTCATCTATCGCAGAAGTGTATATCTATCACCAGGAACTTATAGTATTACGATTGGACAAGGTGGTGCTGCTGGAACTGGATGGAATAGTCCTCAACAGGAAGGAACTGCTGGCGGTCCTTCAATCTTTACTGACAATGCTGGATTCACATATGAAGCAGTAGGAGGAGGCGGTGGTTGCGCTCACGGCGGCGCTTCTCCAAATAGAATTGCTGGTCAAGGCGGTTCTGGTGGTGGTAGTGCAAACGTTCAGCGTCGTGGTGGCAATGCTATCGGCAAAAACTTTGGACCACAAGATACCGACAAAGGACATGATATTAGATCTGTGTACACCAATAGTAATGAAGCACATGCGTCAACTGATGTTTTAGGAAGGAGTGGTCAAAATTGGGATGCAGTCGAAACTGCTACTAATATGGCTAGAGGAGTGCAAGGTCACGCTGGAGGAATCTGGGGTGATGGCGACGCAGGCGCTGGTGGCGGCGGTTGTGGATCTAATGGTGGCAATGGTGGTGCTCCCCGAGATACTGGGGGAGAAGGTGGTCATGGATGCTATTTCGATTTGGATGGCAACATGACTGGATATGCTGGCGGTGGTGGCGGCGGTGTCCGAGGCACTGGTCGTCGTCGTGGAGTCAAGGCAGGTGACTATGGCGGTGGAGATGGAGGTAGATCTACTTCTGCTCCAGTATCTTTCGGCAGTCCAACCCCCAATAATGCTGAAGCTGGCGGCACCAATCGTGGCGGCGGTGGTGGCGGTGGGGGTTATAATGCTCCCAGAGGCGGCGCTGTCGGTGGTCCTGGTGGATCAGGAATATTCATGATTAGATATAAGAGGACATAAAAATGGCATTGGATTTAACATATGTTGCTTCTCTAACTGAAGCACAAAGACAAACAATCGTTACAGTAATTAATCACATTGAAGACGAGGAACCATTTGGTCCTGGTGTAACTTCTGATTGGATTGATGAGATGAGAGAAACTCTCCGTCTTTCTGCACCCAGACAGGAAGATATTGATCAATGTGAAACACTGAAAAAAATCGCAAACACAAAACTCACATATTCTGTTAATAGACTTGCTGATGACAAAGGACTACCTGTTGTCACTATTACGGGTAACACTCTAGAACTTGACAGAGTGTTTATCGAAGACTAATATAAATACTACGTATCGTAATTTTTAACAATGGACACTGAACAACTGAGAAAGAATTTTGACGAGCAACTTGCTAGTACAGAAAAGCAAATTACTGAACTGAAAGCAAATCTCGCGAAAGCAGAAGAGTATAAACTTAAACTAGTTGGTGGTATCGAAACGCTGGATCTACTTGCTGGACCAGCAGCAGAAGAAGCACCCGCTGAAGCACCTGCAGAATGACACGAATCCCTGCTTCCTAAATAGAAGTAGGGATTTTTTGTATCTAGGTGCATGGCTACACCAACAAGTAAAGCAGAATTAATTGAATACTGCGAACGCCAGTTAGGTGCGCCTGTCCTGCAGATCAACATGGATGCCACCCAAAAGGATGACATCATCGATCAGGCGATTCAATATTATCACGAATACCATTTTGATGGTGTTGAAAGGATGTATCTCAAACATCAGTTTACTGCTGATGAGGTAACTCGTTTCAATGAAACTGATGCTGCGTCTACATCTGCTGACGGGACTGCATGGGAGAACAGGAGCAACTACATTGAGGTTCCTGAACTTGTCATTGGCATTCAAAAAGTATTTGGTGTTTCCTCAAACTTTATGAGGAACAACCTTTTTGGTATGAGTAACCAATACTATTTGATGGACCTGTTCTCGTTCTCTTCAGGTTCTGCATTTAGTTTTGGTAACTTTGACTTGACAAACTACTTCATGATCAAGCAGCACTTCGAGACTATTGATATGATTATCAATACAGGTGCTCTGGTTGAGTATAGGTTTAACAAGAGACAAGACAAGTTGTATATTGATATCGATAAGTCTAGGATTGTAGAAGATCAGTATCTCCTTATTGACTGCTACAGATACCTAGATCCATCTACTCATACTCAAGTATTCAACGATAGTTTTGTCAAGAGATATGCTACTGCTCTTATGAAGAGGCAGTGGGGACAGAATCTAATCAAGTATAATAACGTCTCTCTTCCTGGCGGCATTAACCTTAATGGTCGCCAATTATGGGAAGATGGAGATCGTGAAGTGAGAGAATTAGAGTCTAGAATGATGACAGATTATTCCCTTCCACCAATGGATATGATCGGATAAGATGCCTACCAGTCCTTATTTTCCAAGTTACTACGGCGGTACTACTGGCGAGCAAGGTCTCGTCCAGGATCTTGTGGACGAGCAGATTAAACTGTTCGGCACAGATATCTATTACATGCCAAGAACCATCCTGAGAGATAATACTCTAGATGATATTGTCTACAACAAATATCTAGAGCAATTTCAGATTGAGATGATCCTTCAGAATGTTGAGGGATTTGGATCTCCATCTGAGTTCATTAGCAAGTTTGGTTTGAGGATTACTGATGAAGTAAGATTCTCTGTATCTCAAAGACGTTGGGATGAAGAAGTAACGGAACACAATCCTACATTGACTGTAGATGGTAGACCTAATGAAGGTGACCTGCTATACTTCCCACTAACTAAAGATCTTTATGAAATCAAGTTTGTCGAACGAGAAGATCCTTTCTATCAGTTAGGCAAAATTTATTACTATACAATGACGGCAGAGATCTATGAATATGGCAGTGATGACATTTCTACGGGAGTTTCCGAGATCGATGAAATCGAGACTCTGTTTAGCAGTGCTATTGCTCTTACACTTTCTGTTGGCGGCACAGGAGACTTCACGATTGGAGAGACAGTTACAGGCAGCACAACAGGAGTTGAGGCAGAAGTCAAGTCTTGGGATAACTCCACAAGAGTTCTCCAAGTCATTAACAGAAAAGGAACCTTTGCCACTGGCGAAGCGATAACTGGAAATGATAGTAGTGCTGTTTGGGTTGTAGGTACATTCGACACTCTAAATAATACGAACAGCGAGTATGATCAAAATAGAGTCATTGAAACCGCTGCAGACAACATCATTGATTGGACTGAGGGCAACCCGTTCGGGGAGGCAGGTAATTTCACAGGTAGTATCTAATGTTAGGGTCACACTTTTATAACGAAATTATTCGTAGAAATATCATCGGGTTTGGAACCCTCTTCAACAACATTGAGTTGAAGAAGAAGGATCCTAGTTCTGGCGATGTTCTTGAGGTGGAAAAAGTTCCCCTAGCATATGGTCCTAAGAATAAATTTCTAGCACGTCTAGAACAGAACCCAGATGTAGGTCGTAAGATTGCGATCACTCTTCCACGTCTCTACTTTGAGATGACTGGTATTTCATATGATTCCCAGAGGAAGACATCTCCTATTCAAAAGTATAGAACTATTATACAGGACGATGGCACAGAAGTTAAGGAGCAATATGTTCCTGTGCCATATAACATTGAGTTTGAACTTGGCATCATTGCTAAGTCACAGGATGATGGTCTGCAAATTATTGAACAGATTCTACCATACTTTCAACCATCTTTTAGTATCACTCTCAACATGATTCCTGACATGGATGAGAAAAAAGATGTTGCTATTACATTGAATGGTATCAACTATGATGATGCCTGGGATGACAATTTCCTTGAGCGTAGATACATTACTTGGACACTATCATTTACCGCCAAGTCTTATGTCTATGGTCCATTTGATCAGGCAAGCGTTATCAAGAAGGCAATTGTATACGAAGGTATCAAGGCAGAAGTTCCACGAAGAACTACCAAGGTTACCTATACACCTAAGGCACTTGAAGATAAGAACAGCGATGGTGTCATCAATGAACTTGATGATGCTCTTCTAACTGGAGGAGACGACTTTGGATTTAATGAAGGCATTGAACTACTATGAGCAAGTTTGAAGATAACATGGAAGACATTTTCGATATCGAAGTTGAATCGACTGACATTGAACCATCAAAACCTAAACCTCCCAAGGAAGAGAAGGACGATCAGACAAAGGACTACGAGTTTACCCGTGGGTCTTTATACTCACTCATAGATAAGGGCAGAGAGGCGCTAGACGGCGCTCTAGAGGTGGCACAGGAGTCTGGGCACCCTAGAGCATATGAAGTCGCTGTGAACGCCATGAAGCAGGTAGCAGACGCCACTGATAAACTTCTAGATCTTCAGCAGAAGATGAAAAACCTTGAGGCACCTACCAAGCGAGAGACCAACAACACCACGAACAATCTATTTGTAGGTAGCACAGCAGACCTACAGAAAATGCTCAAGCAAATAAATAAGAAAGAAGAGTCTGGAGAGTCATGAACGTAATTAAACTTTTGGGTGAATCAACCCAACTTTCAGATACTCCAAATAATGTCGATTCTGGTGAGAGAGTTCTTTTACAGCACAATCACAATGGTGGTAGTGCTCATTTAGTTACTCTCAAGAATGCTGGTGGAGATGTTCTCGGCAGTGTTTTGGTAGCACCACACAGACCAATGGTTATTGATAAGGAACGTACCGACACATTAGAAGTTGGTAGCTCCGTTACCGATTTGTTTGCTTCATCTATCGCTCACATGGGGTAATAAATATGAAGTCATTTAAACAACTGCGTAGTGATATCACCGAAGCAGCCTGGACCCGAAAGGAAGGAAAGAAAAAGTCTGGAGGACTTAACGAGAAAGGACGCAAATCTTACGAAAGAGAGAATCCTGGATCAGACCTTAAAGCACCATCAAAGAAGGTTGGAAACCCCCGTAGGAAATCGTTCTGCGCTAGAATGAAAGGTATGAAAGCGAAGCTAACTTCTAAGAAGACTGCTCGCGATCCAGACTCAAGAATTAATAAATCATTACGTGCTTGGAATTGTTGATATGGCAAAATATGATGCTGATTGGTATAAGAAACTAGCAGAGGGACAGAAGAACTATCCTCTCCCTCTTTACGCTCCGTGGACTAAGGTATACGAGGGTAAGTTTAAAAATCAAGACAAGGACACAAATCGTAGCTAATTGTTACACCATTTTCTACTACATACCCTATAATAGATGTAGATGGATGTAACACATGTATGGTGCTTACTTAATCCTCATCTTTGTTCTCATCCTCTTCGCTGTAGGGGGAGTTGAGGCAACGATGAGGTTTTTTGCTTATGTCGATCTGCAACTACAATGGGCATGGGTTCAGTTCCGTATGGGACTTATGCGTAAGAAATTAAAGCGCCAACTTGATAAAGACCATGCAGAAATCGCCAAACTCATAAAGGAGATGTCCAAAGATGACCAACGATAAGGAACTGTCCGATCTGTCATTAAGCAGAAAAGAATGTCCGAAGTGTGGTGCTGTCTGGATCAATAACCAGCATTACTGGTCTGGCACAGGTGTTAAAGGAAATGAAAGAGATCTCGCTGGTCTTGTTTGCAACAAACTAGGCGATGACCAATGCATCAATCCCGAGAAAGGCGCTGAAGGTGGCGACAACTGGGAGAAGCGTCTCGAAGACCTCGAAAAATTTGCCGAGGAAAAAGAAGGTAAATGGTGGGACAAATAAATACTAGTGGTGAACTAGTTTTCTTATGGCATCCGATCAGATTTATCTTGGCAACCCGCTTCTAAAGAAAGCGAACGTTCAGATTGACTTTACAAAAGAACAGGTTGCAGAATTTATCAAGTGTAAAGAAGATCCCGTATACTTCACAAAGAACTATGTGAAGATCGTCTCACTTGACGAAGGTCTGGTGCCATTTAAAATGTGGGACTTTCAAGAGGAGTTAATCGAGAAGTTCCACCACAATAGATTCAACATTGCCAAGCTGCCTCGCCAGACTGGCAAATCTACTACTGTCGTTTCATACCTACTACACTATCTCATTTTTAATGACAACGTTAACGTAGGTATCCTGGCGAACAAAGCATCGACTGCTAGGGACCTTTTAGCAAGACTTGCAACAGCATATGAAAACTTGCCCAAATGGATCCAGCAAGGTGTGGTAGTATGGAACAAAGGAAACATCGAATTAGAAAATGGCAGTAAGATATTGGCAGCTTCTACGTCTGCAAGTGCTGTCCGAGGTATGTCGTTCAACATCATCTTTCTCGACGAGTTCGCGTTCGTCCCAAATCACATTGCTGACTCGTTCTTTGCCTCTGTTTATCCTACTATTACGTCTGGTAAAAGCACCAAGGTAATTATCATCTCTACCCCACAGGGTATGAACCACTTCTATAAGATGTGGACAGATGCAGTCAACGGCAGAAACGGATATACATTCCACGAAGTCCACTGGTCACAGGTTCCTGGTAGGGATGCTGACTGGAAAGAACAAACAATTAAGAACACAAGTGAACGTCAGTTCACACAAGAATTTGAATGTGAATTCTTAGGATCGGTTGACACTTTGATTGCTGCCTCTAAACTAAAGGCATTAGTATTTGAAGATCCAATCTCCCAGAATAAAGGACTTGACATTTATGAAAAACCAAAGGACAAGTCTGAATATCTTATTACTGTTGATGTTAGTAGGGGCGTTGGCGGAGACTATTCTGCTTTTATTGTTTTCGACATTACTACAGTTCCCTACCGCATAGTAGCAAAATATCGAAACAACGAAGTAAAACCAATGTTGTTTCCCAACATTATCAATGACGTTGCCCGAGCATTCAACAACGCTTGGGTACTCTGCGAAGTCAATGATATTGGGGATCAAGTAGCATCTATTCTAAACTTCGATCTTGAGTATCCCAACGTTCTTATGTGCGCCATGCGTGGACGTGCTGGTCAGATTGTTGGACAGGGATTCTCTGGTAACAAGACACAACTTGGTGTCAAGATGAGTGTGACAGTTAAGAAGGTGGGTTGTGCAAACCTCAAAACTATTGTAGAAGATGACAAACTCATCTTTAATGACTACGACATCATTAATGAGTTAACAACCTTCATTCAAAAGAAACAATCATTTGAAGCAGACGAGGGATTCCATGATGACCTTGTTATGTGTATGGTTATCTTTGCCTGGTTGGTTCAGCAAGATTACTTCAAAGAGATGACTGACAATGATATTCGTCAGCGTATCTATGATGAGCAGAAGAACCAGATTGAACAAGACATGGCACCATTCGGATTTATCACCACAGGTCTAGAAGGTGATGAAGGGTTTGTCACTGATGGTACTGTATGGTATGGAGATACCCAAGAAGAAGTTGGATATATGTGGGATTATCGCTAATGGATTTAGATGATCAATTCAAATTAGAACACTTATTTTTAAGGGAAAGGAAGTGTAGGACGTGTCATACTACAAAAAATCTTTTAGAAGATTATTATTTGATAAGAAGAACTAGGGGTGACTTGCCATCATCATATTCATATGAGTGCAAAGATTGCACCATAAATCGTGTCATGAATTCAAGAAAAAACGACACGCCTTCAAAAAATGACTATCCAGACTGGTAGTGTGTTCATGCATTGTTTCCCCACTCAAGCAGTCCAAAATAATAAATAATTTTAGATTAATACTGGACATACCAAGGAGAAAAACATGGCAAGTCAAGTCTCGCCTGGAATTTTAATTAAGGAGCGTGACCTTACTAATGCTGTCGTGACAGGTGCGTTGGCTATTAGAGCTGCACACACCTCATCTTTTCGTAAGGGACCAATCGGTGATATCGTAAATATCAATACTCAAAAAGAACTCATCTCTGTTTTCGGTGCTCCCGCAGACGAGAATGCAGAAGACTGGATGGTAGCATCTGAGTTTCTGAACTACGGCGGCAGACTCGCTGTTGTTCGTGCAGAAAGCGCAGGTCTACTAAACGCTGCTGCTGATGGCGCTGGCGTCCTCATCAAGAATGATGACGATTGGATGTCTGGAACAGGAGTTGCTAAGGTATTCGCTGCTAGATCTGCAGGAACCTGGGGCAATGGTCTCATGGCAGTCTTGGTTGATAGAGGTGCCGATTATCTCGTCACTCTAGCTTCTGCTCCTACCGACACTGCTGCTGGAACAACTCTAACATTTGCTAATGGTCATACTGCTAGTATTCTCTCGTATGACTCTGCTACTAACACTGCAACAGTAACTTCTAGCGATGCACTAACTTCTGCATCTGCTCTAACTTCTCCTGATCAGGGTGTAATTGCAACCTTCACCGACAATGGTACAATTGACGGCAGCAGAACTCCTAGCACAACAACTAATGGTGTTGCTGCTTCTGGTGGTACTGGAACTGGCGCAACCTTCGATGTTGTAACCGATGGTTCTGGTGTTCCCACCATTACCCTTGCTGCTGGTGGATCTGGATACAACGCAACTGAAACTCTAACCATTCTTGGTGCAGCTCTTGGCGGTGGTGCAGACATCACCATCACAGTTTCCACAATTGTTGATGACAGCATCAACGTTACCGAAGTTAAGGACTGGTTCCTCAACACCACAATCGGAAGCACTGGTCTAAAACTATCTGCTATCGGTCCTCGTCCTGGCACTTCCCAGTTCGCTGCAGATAACGGCATCCAGCATGACCAAGTTCACTTCGCAGTTATCGACACCACTGGTGATCTAACTGGTGCTGCTAACACCATCGTGGAGAGATTCACTTATCTCTCCAAACTAACCGATGGTAAGAGCGAAGAAAACGCTAACATTTACTACAAGTCTGTTATTAACGAACAGTCTGCATACCTCTTCCACGGCGCTGCTGCATCTGTTCAGGTTGCTGCATCTGGTGAAGCATGGGGACAAAGCGTTGCTGAAGTCAAAGGAGATGCAGGCACTGCATTCGCAAGATCCACTGGTTACTGGCAAGCACTAAGTGGTGGTGTTGATGGTTATTCCTACACCTCTGGCGAATTCGCTGCAGGCATGGATCTCTTTATTGACACAGAAGAAACCGAAATCGATTTCGTCCTTATGGGCGGTTCGATGGCAACCGAGACTGATACTAAAGCAAAAGCAGTAAAAGTAATTGCAGTTGCTGATGGTAGAAAGGATGCAATTGCATTTGTTTCTCCACACAAAGCAAATCAAATCGCAGCATCTGGTGGCGCACTAACCAGCACCCAGCAAAGAGAGAACACTCTTGCGTTCTTCAGCGATATTGCTTCTAGTTCTTATGCTGTTCTCGATAGTGGTTATAAGTATGCTTATGATCGCTTCAACGATAAGTATCGCTACATTCCTTGCAACGGCGACGTTGCTGGTCTCTGTGTTCAGACTTCTTCCATCCAGGAAGACTGGTATTCTCCTGCAGGTCTGAATCGTGGTGGTATCCTGAACGCTGTCAAACTTGCTTACAATCCTAACAAGGCAGACAGAGACGAGTTGTATCAAGCACGCATCAATCCAATCACTTCCCTCAAGGGACAAGGTATTGTTCTCTTCGGTGACAAGACTGCACTATCTGCACCTTCTGCATTCGATCGTATCAACGTTCGTCGTCTCTTCCTCAATCTTGAGAAGAGAGCTCGCAGACTGGCAGAAGGCGTTCTCTTTGAGCAGAACGATGCAACCACAAGATCTGGTTTCGCTACCGCTCTCAACTCTTACCTCTCCGAGGTTCAAGCACGTAGAGGCGTCACCGATTACCTCGTAGTTTGCGACGAGTCAAACAACACTCCTGACGTTATTGATCGCAACGAATTCGTTGCTGAGGTTTATGTAAAACCAACACGCTCGATTAACTATATCACAGTTACATTCACCGCAACTAAGACTGGAGTTAGCTTCAGTGAAGTTGTAGGTCGCTGATTTTAAAGTTCCATAACAAACATCAAACGAGGTTAAAAGAAAACAATGGCAACTAAGTTAAGCAACTTTATCGGTGATATCGGTCAAGGCGTTAAGCCTAATATGTTTATGGTTGATATCACATTCCCCGATTCGACCGCAGATTCTGAAAAGGATATGGTCAACCTGCTATGCAAGTCGGCAGCACTTCCTGCATCCAACCTGGGTGTAATCGAAGTTCCTTTCCGTGGTAGAACAGTTAAGATCGCTGGTGATCGCACCTTCGATACATGGACTGCAACCTTCTTCAACGATAAGGAAATGAAGATCCGTGCATACTTCGAGCAGTGGTTGGCGTCGATGAATACACATGAGGGCAACACTGCTCCTCTGTTTACACCAAGTGAGACTGATGGTTACACTAGAACCATGAGGGTCAAGCAACTGGAGAAGAATGGTTCTGCGGATGGCGAAGTTCTACGTCAGTATGAAATGTACTTTGCATTCCCAACCAACGTTTCTCAGATCGATCTTGCTTATGACAGCAACGATCAGATCGAAGAGTTCACAGTTGAATTCCAGTATTCCTACTGGAAGGCAGTTTCTGGAACATCACAGACAGGCGTCAGTGGCGTCAAGTCTGGCATTGGCGATCAGCGTCTAGTTGAAGGTTGATAAATAGTTCTAGGAATAGATCTGTTTTCGACTGATGAGTCAACTATTTGGTTTTATTATTAATAAGAAGGAGGGTCAGAAGGGTCAGTCCCCTGTCCCTCCTAACAATGAGGCATCCGTCAGCACTGTTGCTGGCGGATATTTTGGTACATACGTTGATACGTCTGGTGGACAAAATTCAAGAAACGAGTACGAACTCATTCGCAGATATCGTGACATGTCCCTTCATCCCGAAGTGGATACTGCCATCGATGAAATTGTGAATGAGTTTGTTGTTAATGATGGTGATGACAAACCCGTAGAGGTTGACCTACAGAATCTAGAAGTAGGTGC
>Ga0213860_10000035_pt1 | contig 51080 bp, 39 predicted proteins | sample PICome_3_FD_160118 | JGI IMG/M metagenome (GOLD analysis project Ga0213860, IMG submission 160118) | Coastal seawater microbial communities near Pivers Island, North Carolina, United States - PICO550 | ecosystem: Environmental > Aquatic > Marine > Coastal | place: USA: North Carolina...
AAGCAAATTGACTTATATACAGAATACGTATCTGTAATGTCTAATTCTAGAGACACAAATGGTAAATCGTCTTGCCAATTACTATCGTAGTTTTTATCCATTACATACCTGCTTGAAACTTCATCCAGTCGATTGCATTTTTGATTGCATAATTTCTATTCGATAAAGACTTGATAATTTCTTCCAAATAACGAAGCATTGTATCATAGTATTTAATCTTTAGATCAACTTGACTTACTTTTCCATCAGCCGACATATATCTTGTCAGTGCTTCTTTGTCTCTAACTTTGTATGGAAAAGGTTCCTCCTCATATACATCTGGATCAGCCTTTCCAGTGTAAAAGACATGTCTCTCCAGATAAACTCTATTATATGTTTCTTTAGCCCTCTCTCTTAGTAGTAAAGTTGTATTGTACAGTTCATAATATTTTGCATGAAGTTGTGAAGTTTTCAGTGATTCATTTGCTAAATCGTCTTTGTCGATTTCAGAATCACGAGTCCACATCTTCTGGATGTCATCAAGATTCATAAATTAGTTCCACGTAAATTAGTCACTTCGTATAGAGTATACTTGAAAACCACCTGAGCTGTAAAGTATTCCTCACTCTGTAGTTTACTATCAAATTCAAGTCCCGTCAAACTGACTGGAAATAGGTCTTGGAAATTAATTTTAAAATTAGGTTTGAAATTGCTGTTTAGAACAACTAGAGTTCCATCCGAAAACTGTTCTTGTGGATCTCTGAGACCATCAGAATCTGTTGTAAGATCTTTAAACTGCTGAGGAGTTTTTGGAAATCCAAGTCCAGTCATCCAGTTGTGGACAGCCATATAGTTTTCAAAATCTTCATCTACGAGAAATGACATCGTAAAATCAGAATATTGTAATTGATCTCCAGGAACATCAATATTCTTTAGATATGATGGTTGAACTGCAGTATTCAGAGAGATTTCAGGAATATTTGCAGTCTGGCAAAAGAAATTTATCTTTGGATTCTTTTCAATGGTAAACTCAAAACCACCAGGAGTCAAAAAATTCCTATTCTGAATCTGATTTCTATATTGTGATACGGTCATTAGGAGTTTTATTTGTATTTAGACAGAAATAGACATAAAAGAAGCGCCCCCATTTTGGAGACGCTTTTTGAGTGCTTGACGACGAGCCTTTGCTTGTCGCAATGCTTGAGGTTTGAGTTTTCTTTTTTGATCCTTTTTGGAATGGTGTTGCCAGTTAGGTGTGTTCATGATCTCAGTATAGCATAAAAAAAGGGACCCGAAGGTCCCTTGAAATATGTGAACCGATATCACATGAGGTTCTTGACGGAAACGCGACGATAGTAGCGGTTGGTGCCAGCCTTGATAGCGCCGACAGCAGCAGTAGTGCCTTCAGCGAAGGGATTGGCGACCATGCCGTAGCGAGTCTTGAATCCGATCTTGGGCTGGAAGGTGTCCTGACCAACGGCACGGACCATCTGGAGAGGTACGTAGGGGCAGTAGAACAGACCAGCGTCATAAGGTGAGGAACCCTTATAACCAACAACGTAGTACTGGAGTGCAGAGTTGTTGGAAGCGAAGGGATCGATGTAGACGCGATACTTACCGTTGATAGTACCAGCAAAGGTGTTGCCAGCGTCGTCAACGTTAAGGTTGGCGTTAAGGGCAGGGGTGTAATCAAGTACACCAGCCATGGTTAGAGCAGAAGCAACATCAGCGGAAGTTAGGATGATGTTACCCTTTCCACGACGAGTTCTTTGTGCGATCTGGTTGGCATCGCGCTCGATCTGGAATAGTAGACCCTTGAACTTCTCAACGCTCCAGCGACCGTTAGAGTCGATGTCTAGGTCAAACTGACCAGCGGTAGCAGTGTTGAGTTGAGCACCAGCCTCAGCAGACTTGTAGATGGTTCTGATAACTTCGCGGTTGATCTCAGCCATGATCTCAGTGGAGAGAATGTTGGCGAGTTCAGCCTCGGCGTTTAGACCATGGATTGCCTTGAGGTCTTGTGCTAGTTCTAGGGAGTACTCTGCTTTGAGTGCTCTGGACTTAGCGGTTACAGTGACTTTCTCGATTGAGAATGCCATCTGGTTGAAGTCGGTTGATCCGTCGCCTAGGGCTTCAGAATCAGTGACATCCATACCCTGACCTACGCTGTAGGTGCTGGGAGCAGCGTTAGGATCGAGAACGCCAGGATTGGAACCACGCTGTAAGGTAGTACCGAAACCAACGCTACCGCCGCTGTCAGAACCGCCAGTGTAGTCGCCCTGAGTGGCGGCATAGTTGGAGGTCTGAGCGGAGAATGCGGAATCGGGCTCGTTGAATAGAGCTTCGGTTCCAGTCATGTTCTCATAGCGAGAACGCATTGCGAAGATTAGTCCAGTAGGACCGTTCATGGGCTGCACACCAGCGAGGTCATAAGCGACCAAGTTGGGCATGGAGCGACGGATGAGGCTGATTAGTACGGGATCGAAACCACCAGTGGGTGAACCGCTGTCAGTGCCGCTAGTACCGCTGAATCTTCCACCACCACCAGTAGAGAAGGAGTTGGTAGGGGTTGCTTCAGATAGATCGTAACCTTCAGAGAAAGCACGCTCTTCGTTTAGAAAACGCTCTTGGTTTTCAAGGAGTTGGGCGGTGACTGCACGACGGTGGTTGTCCTTAATGGAATCGCAACCTTCGTAGTCTAGAAGTGGAGCCCACTTCTCCATTAGTTGGGGATTGTTGTACATTTCTTGGGAGTTAGTTTAAGGTTTTACAAAAATGATCTATGTTAACGATCACTTAATTCTGGAGAGAGTATCTAAGTAGCGAGACATTGAACCAGTATAGTCTGGACCACTGCCTACACCCTCAGATAGTGTTTCTGAAGTGTCAGCAACGACACCTTCTGTTGGGAAGTATGACTCTCTTAGAGTCGTTAACTTTTCACGGTAAGATTCTTCACCCTCAAACTCAACACCTTCTGCTAGAGAAGCGAGTTTCTCCTTCTGTGTTAGTGCAAGACCTTCGGAAACGGATGCGAAGATACCTTCAGCAGTGGTTTCTCCAAGTCTGCGGTTCAGTTGGATATTTCTCTCGATTTGCTCGTTGAGCTTGGTCTCCATGTCATCAAGTTTTTCTACCATATTCTCAACAACATCATATTTATCTTCAGGGATGGATACATAATGATCTTCAAAAAGACTCTTCATTCCTTCGAGGAATGATTCGGTCATCTCAGTCTTCAGACCTTGCTCGATCTGAAGTGCATTTTCTTCGACCCATTCTTGAGCAACATACTCAAGATATGCATCGACTCTTTCAACTAGTTCGGACTTCATGCCTTCTAGTTGTTCTGTAAGAGCTGCTTCTGATTCTTCAGCGATTTTTGCTTTAGCTTGCTCTACACGCATGTGTACAGCAGCTTCAAAAACAGTCTTTGCTTTTTCTTGGAACTCTTCGGAGAGTTCTTCGCCAGCGAATAGAGCAGCAACGTCCTCTTCGACGCTGACTTCTTCGATGGTTTCTTCTTGGGTTTCTACTTCTTCTTTGGCAGTTGCGCCTTTAGCAGTAGGAACGGGTGCTCTACCTAAAGATGCACCAGGATCTTTTAGTTTTGCAGAATCGTCGTCGGGTCTGTAGTTCTCGGGGGTAGGACCACCAAGATCTTCGACCTGAGCACCACCAGCGACCATAGGATCACCAGCAGCCGCGCCTTTTTTCACGACGTTTTCCATTTCTTGTAAATTAGCGGACATTTGAACTCTCCGAATGTTAGATCTATTTGTGAAAATCTATACTTATTTATAATTTATAGATTTGATAAGAAGTTTTGGAATAAGTTTAACTTATTCTCCTCTAGTTTATTTTGATCAACTAAGGTGTTAATCTTTTTATATGTTTTTTCTGCAAGTCTTTCGCGGAGAATGCCTCCATCCCAGACCCACTCTTTACCTTCCATGATGCCATCAACGAAAGCATCAGGTGCGGAGGGATCTGCTACAATATCAGCTGCAGTTGCTAGAGAGAAATCATCATTAACCATACTATAGCCTTCTCTGGTTGGAGAAAGTGTTCCAACACCACGGGAAGATACACCAAGTTTCACTCCATCATTGAGGAGAGATTCTGCAATTTTACCCATTGGGGTTGAGAGGATTTTAGCCTTTCCAATAAAGTTATCACCCTCTCTTTGGAGTGAAACAATTTTATGAGAAACTCTGTCAAGGTTAATAGAAGGACCATCAGGATGGCCTAGTTCTCCTAGGGCACGACCTTTATTAACAAAATTTTCATTGTAACGCTTTACTTCTCTTTCAAGAAGACCAGCGTCATACATTCTTTTGTTTCTATTGGCAATGTTGCCCTGAAGGAAAACCCCTTCAATGTAGAGATTCTTTTTACCGTTGCGTTGCTCAACGATAATCTCTACCTGTTCGATTTCTTCTCTGATGAGTTTCATTTTTTTAAACGGTAAATCCTACTTTGGTTGCCTTTACATCTGAAGAACCAGCAAGGATCATGTCTTTATGCTTCTTCTCAATGTATTCAACAGTGCCTGTTGGCATAGTCATAGAACCAATTCCTTGATAATTTTCATCAAGAATGGTAATTAACTGAGCTGCTGCATTGCTGTTGTAAAGGCGAACAACAGTAGCTGCACTAAAACTAGATGCTGTTCCAACAGTAGTTGGGCAGTTTGTTTGTGGTCCTAGGACAAGTGATCTTGCCATTATTCGTCTCCTGATTCAGGCTCAACTTCAACTTCAGTTTCACCTTCAGCATCTTGAACACCCTCGTCTCCGAAGAGTGAAGCCGCTGCATATGGACGTAGGGTATCAATTTTTGATGCTGCTTTTCCATAAAGCGCATCTTTGATACCATCACTAACATCTGCCGCACTGGCTCCGCTAGCAATTAAATCAACAATATCTTCCATGAAATAAAGAAATTAGTAACTAGAAAGTATTTATTACCTTAGATTGCTCCACCTTCCAAATCAACTGGATCGGTAACTTCAGTTGAACTTGCATCAATATCCATATCCATTGGTGTAGCTCCCATCATATTTGGATCTTCAATGGGATTTCCATTCTCATCAGTGGGAACATTTGGATCTGGTAAGATGCCTTTTTTAATTTCATCTTCAATCTGAGCATCAATTTCAAGAATCTCTTCATCAGTTTGGCGAAGAACTTTTCTGCGGAGATACTCAACAGAATAGTATTTGCCAAGATAAGGTTCTGATAGTTGTGCAAGACTCAATCTTCCTTCAAGAAGTTCTTTCTCTTTGAGCTCTGCAAAATGATTATCATACATATAATCAAATTGAATATGCTCAGCCAGTTTTGTCCAATCTTCTGGTGTGCAAATATTCTTGAGAAGACATTGAGTTCTCAGCATATCAACAAACAAATTGCTGAAACGCTTTCTTAGACGACCAACAAATTTAGAAAACTTGAGTTCGTCACGTAAAATTTCGGAGGAACGACCTAGATTGAAACCACCTTCTGCACCAATTCTAGATTCTGGTACACCCAATGATCTATAAAGTTTCTTTTGGAAGTAAGAAACATCACTAAGTTCTCCAAGGTTTTGTCCACCAGGAAGAGTAGAAATTTCAGTTCCACGACCACCTTCACGTCTGGGGAGCCAGAAATCTTCCAGCATAGACATGAACTTCTTATCGTCGCGAACTTCGCCAGTGCTTGCATCGTAAACTAGTTTGTTACGATAGCGGTTCATTACATCTTTTAGATATTGTTCCGCCTTTACTTTTGGTAGATTGCCAACATCAATGTAGAAAATTCTACGCTCAGGAGCTCTTGATAGTCTATAGATGACGAGAGAGTCTTCAATCATTCTGAGTTGATTGAGAGACTTGATTGCTTTGTGTAGATATGAGAGAACTACACCTTTATTTCTATCTACAAGACCAGAGGTGCAGTATGTGATAGAATCTTTTGAAAATTTGATTCCTTTTACACCACTGTATCTATCACCCATACCACCAGCATAGGTTGGTTTGGGTGTATACATGAAGTATTCTTCAATTTCTGGGAACTGAACTACTTCTTTTTGTTGAGTTCCGTTTGGTTGTCTAAAGATAGCACTACCATTTCGTCCGTCTTGATCTTTTTTCTTTTCTTCACGGACATACCTCATTTTAAGAGGATCGATATATCTTAACTCTTTAATCCCTTCATGGGGTTTTTTGATATCGATTACTTTATGGTAATATAATCTTCCGTCAATATACCAGTTTCTGAAAATCTCATGAGATTTAGCATCAAAATTCATCAAGTCTTTGATGTTTTTGAACTCATCTCTAATTTTTTTCTTAATGCCATCGCTAGCTGGCAGATTATCAAGATTGATAGTAACGGGAGTATCATTTAGATCACTGACAATTGCTTCATTTACAACATCTTCGATAGCTGTGTCTGCTTCTGGATGAAGAGACATCTCCCTATATCTTTTTACTAATTCAAATTCTGATTTATATACACCTTCAAGGTCTAGATATTGACCATAAAAATTACTAGCAATATAATGGTCAACCCCGTCCTCATTATTTTGAGGAACGGGGGACACTATACTTTTAGATTTCTTCTCGTTATCTTCAATAGAGAATCCAAAAAGTCTCGCCATGTTATAAAGTGACTACGTTAATAAGATTATTTATCAATCTTATAGGATGTCACCTGCGCCAGATCCAGCATTGTTGCCATCTCTAGCAGTCCAGTATTGAACTTGTAGTTCAACAGTGAACTCCTCTAGGGTGTCAGAAGAATCATATGATAGATCAATCTGAGAGACATTTGTTGGGAAAACGTCATGGAACTTGTACTTTCTAAGCACAGATCCGTCTCTATCTAACTGATAAACAAAGGCGTCTGCTTGATAATCAGCAGGATTGACTGCACCAGTTGCGTCGGTGACGCGGTTGATGAAGTTCATCCATCTTTCAAAAGCACCTCTGATTGTGAAATCAGTGTCATTGATAACTGTGATAGTCCAGGTGTCAAACGTTCTGTCTCCAGCAATTTTGAGTAGACGACCACGGAAAGCAACATCAATAGGAGCAATGTTTGATGCAGGCAGCGCAGCTGCCTTTACCATAAATCTTGCTTCATTAACGATGTTGTTAGAGACGTTTAGTTCTCCAGGGAAAGCTAACACAACTTCAAATAAGTTGGGACGGGCCCCGCCACCCTGTAGCTTATTCTTGAAATCGGAAATAGTCCTTAAGGCGGGTTTGTTCTGTTGATTCTTGGATGCCATTTTAGGTTAGACCTCTAATTAAACGTTTCCGATGACTTCATCGAATGAAACACCAGTGCGGGTGGCCACAAAGGTGAGTCCGACGAAATTGATAGAACGTGCTGGTTTGATGAATACGTCCGCAACAAATTCGTTACGGTCAATTACAGCAGAAGTGTTGTTGGTTTCGTCACAAATGACCACGAAATCTTGGATTCCGCGATTTGATTGAACTTCTCTTAGGAAAGGTTCAACAGAGTTGACGAAATTAGTTCTAGTGATTTCATCGTTGAATTCAAAGAGTTGATCTCTTGCAACGGCTGCGATTGCTTTCTCAAGATAGATGAACAATCTACGAACGTTGATTCTATCAAAGGCAGAAGCCTTAGCGAATCCAGTCTTATCACCGAAGAGAACAATACCAGAACCAGGAATGAAGGTTACTGGGTTGATTCTATTGCTATAGAGACGATCTCTTTCTTCCTTCGCGGGGTTGTAAGGAAGTTTAACAGCATTGAGGATTGCTCCTCTATCTGTTCCTGCGGGTGAGAACCAGGGGAAATCATTGATATCGGTTCTCGCACAAGTTCCAGCAACATCACCATTTAGAGGGATGTAGCGGAATCTATCAGCGAAGCGGTCATATGTGTACTTATAACCACTATCAAAGATAGCGAATGATGAAGATGTAATTGGTGAGTAGTGTCCGATTACATTTGATGTGATTGTCTCAACATCTCTGACTACAGACTCAGTGGCACTGTCTTGGAATAGAGCAGCTCTATGTGGGGAGAGGAATGCAATTGCATCTTTTCTCTTCTCAGCGATTTCAATTGCTTTCAGACCAATTGCTTGTGTCTGTTCCTTAGTATAGTTGCCAGATCCTTGTAGAACAAAGTCTACAGTATACTCATCGGGATTCTTGAGAAGATCGTATCCAGCAGAAAGTTTAGAAATATCCGCTGCAAGAGAAGTTGTGGTTGTTAGTCCACTTGTTCCGTTATAGTTGAGACCACCTGCAAGAGTAGCAGTGGTGTTACCATATCCAGCGAATGAAATTCCAGAAGCGTTTTGATCCCAAGCAATGTCAGTTACGGGAGTGAATCCGTTACCAGTATTGAGTTTGAAATCTGTTGCTACAGTGTCAGCAGGAGCGCCACCAGCAAAGATGTATCCAGAACCACTGGCAACGTAAGCTCTGTAGTAAGATGCAGAACCACTTTCAAATTGACCATCTTCTGCCTTAGAAAGGTTTAGATGCTTTTCAAGAATAGTTCCAGGATTTCCTGAGATTGCTCCATCGTCGTCGATTACAACAACGTGAACTTCATCAAATCTGGCGTTTCTGGATTCAGCATATTGTGAAGTTCCAGGACGATCTGCGAGTTGATTCCAGAAAATTTCTCCACCAGTAAAACTGATCTTCTGAGAATCGAACCAGTCTGCTGCAGTGTTTGATCTAATTGAACGGCTGAATGTTACACCAGTACCAACTGGCAAAATTCCAGTTCCAGTCGTGAGACCAATACCAGAAAGTGCTCCAATAGTAACAGCAGTGGTCCCAACTCCAGTAACTGTTAATCCATATCCAAGATGTGGAATGCTGATGGTGTCATTTACAACAACATCAGAAGTATTTGGGTTGATAGCAACGGGAATAGAAGTAGTTCCAGTGGTAAGGCCAACAGATTCTGTTACTGTTGCTAGTTCGTTACCACCAATTACACCTTCACCAGAAGAGTTGAGGACTCTTACATCACCAGTGAATCTATAGATTCCGTTTTCTTGGTAATCAACTTGTGTTGTAACGCCAGCGGCGCTTTCATGTTGTACGAATTTTACATCAATATAATCGGTGCCTACTTCGGTTACAATTCCTTTGAATGCACCATCTAATACTGCAGTAGAACCAGCACCAGGAATAACAGTTCCAGAAGGAACAACCTGACTGATTCCCATACCAACTGTGATGCCAGTTACGGCAATACCAGTAAGTCTCTGGTCAGCTCTAGAGTCAATAAGTGCAACCTTTAGACCGTTACCCCAGGTTCCAGGGTTTCTAGATGCAAAGACAACACCACTAATTGGATTATTGTCATAACCCAGTTCATTGTAGTGATCTAAACTTTTAATTTTTGGTGCAGAAGATGCGTCTCCAAAATAGGAGTTCTTCATATCAGCGTCGTCTGCTCTAACGACTCTGAGTTGACCACCGTATGCTAGGTATGAAGAAGCAACTAACCAGTTTTCATAATGTCTATCGGCTTCATATGATTTGCCAAAATTCGCAAGCAAATCGGCTTCATTTTGGATGAGAGTGGGAACTTCTACTGGTCCTTGTGCAAAAGGTGCCACAATAGCAGCAACTTTGTCAGATACGGGATCTACTCTGCCCAGAGTAAGATCAACCTCTCTTACAACAATACCAGGAGATGCTAAATTTAGCGCCATTGATGTCTCCTTTTGGGTCCGAAATTAATCTAAAGTTATTTATTAAAACCTACCTCTTTAACGGGGAAACATTCCGTGAACACCTACCAATCAGGATATTCCCAACTTCCAGTGTCTATTTTTCTAGATTTAGTTACCCTTTTTATGGTACATTCTTTACATTCGTATGAATATGCAGATGGCAAAAAATCTCTATCTTTATGTGTCAAATAAAAATCTTCCATCAAACTTTTTACTTTACCACAAGATCTACACTTTCTTTCTTTAAAAAGAAGATGTTCAAGTTCTAGTTGATCATCTAAGTCCATCACTTTTCTGCGGCATACAATGCAAACGTTGATGTTGTGATAACAGTCATCATATTAGCAATATGTTGTTTGGTATCAGAATCACATTTATTGATCATGGGAAGAAAACATCCAATTATTGTCACTCCAACTATGGATAGTTGAAAAAAGATAACAACTTTTATCAAGTTTATTACTTGATTTTTTGTTTCCATCACTTATAATCCCACATGTATGACATATCACCATATTCATCAGTGTGCCATCTATCACCAGAGTTGTCTACAAAACTATCACCATCATTGATTCCATCTGAAATAAATCCAAATGGTGCCATGTCTTGCTCAATCTGATTTTTTTGTTCTTCGTATATTCTCTTACGGACATCATTATCCGTCATCTCTTTGAAATAATCTTGTGCAACTAACCAGGAGAATATAACAAGACACATTGCCAAGTCATCATTACATCCTTCCTCAGCTTCAAATGACTGACGCTTTTGAACAAACGTTGTTAATTCTGAGATGATATCATAATCATTTGTTATTAACTTATCATCTTCTAATAAAGTTTTTAAATTTGAACATCCTAATTTTTTCACAGCAGATGTCATCCTGACACCAAGTTGTGACTTCTTACCTGAGAATCCAGAACCAACTACTTGTCCAGCTCTGCCTCTCATGGCACACATGAGCATATTTTCATATTCAAGATCAAAGTAAAGAATAGATGCTACTTGATCTCCAATATCATTTACTTCAACTAATACCCAAGCTTGATTATATGCGTCTGCAACTTGTTTAATGATGCTTGGGAATAGCATCGGTTTTATTTCATTATTTCTATACTTTGCTACAACTTTATATGGGAACTGTGTTATATCGTAAACAATGAAAGCAGAATAATCGTGTTCTACTCCTCTTGCAACGTCAACAGTAATCATATAATTATGATCTTTTTGAGATGCTTCATAGATATCCAATCCTTTATTTCTTTTGATTGGATCTTCATATACTAAGTTTCTAAGTTTAGTGACATCAATGAGAGTATCAACAGATCCTAAGAATTCGCATTCAAACTCAACTTTGAACTGTTGCTCCGATGTGTTTGCAATAGTCTGTTGCTTCCACTTTGCATTTCTTCCAGGGACTTCCGACCAATGCACAGCTGTCGGAACATATTCATTCTTTTGCCTTTCAGCATCATGCCACATACGATAGAAGTGATTCATACCGTGAGGGGTAGAAACGATAATTACCTTGGTGTTTTTACCAGATGAGATAGTAGGATAAACAGAGGCAAAGAACGCATCAGCAATGTGGTTTGGGATGAAAGCGAATTCGTCGAGAAAAATGATATTATAGGAGCCGCCACGAACAGCAGATGCAGACGTACTTGCGGCGATAATCTTAGACCCATTTTCCAGTTCTAGTGATTGCTTGTTCCAAGATACAATACCCTGTTGCATCCATTTAGGCAAGTTCTCGTAAGCAAGTTGTAACCTTCCGAGAAGGTCCTTAGCCGTGGATGCTTTGTTTGCTAAAATAGCGATGTTAACATTGTCATTGAAGACAGCATAATGTAGCAGATATGAAACCACAGTCGTGGACTTACCAGTCTGTCGTGGCATCTTACAGATATTAAATCTGTTCTTATGGAAGTTCTTTACAAGTTTCTCTTGGAACTTGTACATCTTGAATGGTACAAGACCTTCGTCTAGAGAAACGATTTGAATATAATTTTTAGCAAAGTATACAGGATCTTTCTTGCACTTAATAAATTCTGCAATCTCCTCTTGACCAAATTCAATTGGAGTATTCGCTTTTTTTAGATTTGGATTACCAAGATAAATTTCACCAGGCATATTATAAATTATCCTTGATAAACTACCGAAGTTGCATATACATCAGATGCAGACGAATAAACAAGGTCTGCTCTTTCTTTATGTATAATGATTGGATTATTTCCTGCCATATGGAAACTACCATATGTGACACCTGCACCAGTTCTCAATTCAACTTCACGATCAGATGAATGACTATGCTGAACCATTACATATTCAGCACCCACTGTAGAACCGACAGTAATTACTGAGCATGGAACTGATGATCCAGATCCTGCATTTACTTGTACAGATTCTCCTAAAAGTTTTACTACAAACATGTCAACACTTCCAACGTTTACGAGCTTTACATACGGGTTTATCTGGAGTCTTAGAGCAATCAATGTTGTGCATATCTTGCTGACCCTTAGAGCGAGCGCAGTAAGACTTTCTACGCTTGGCATCTTTGCTGCCTGGTTCTGGATCACCAGTTACAGCAGTCTTTAGTTTAGAACCAGGATTTTCACGACGATATGCAGCCACTGCTTTAGGACTCATACCATCAGTCTTATCTTTTTTATTTACACTCTGCCAATCTTCTTTTACACCTTTTTTCTTATCTAATTCGGCATCAAGATCTTTGATAGATTTTAGTTTTCCGCCACCCATTTTAATTTTATCATAAGGTCTTAATTGACCAGATCCATAAACAGACCTACCCTCACCTATAAACTTTCCAAAACTCTTAGCACCTTCAACCTGAACTAGGGGTTCATTCTCAACACGATCTCTTTCAAAATAATTTGTCAATACAGCCTCAGGATAAATCTTTCTGAGTTGAATTAGAACATCCTCTCTGGAAGGTCTTGCTGATGTTGGGAAGAAGAACTGTAGTGATTTATATTGTCCTCTAAATGTAAAGAAAACAGTGTAAGTTTTTCCTAGTCTCTGAATTCTTTCATACTTTTCTTCAAATGTATTTGGTCCTAGATTAGCAGGAACGGAATACATATCCCAGGTCTTAGGACCATATGAACACTCATCTCTGGTTTCATTCTTTTCACATTTGGGGCAATAACGAATCATCTCTGCTTCTTCGTTTGTAGCCTTCTTCTTCACACAGTTTGGATATCTCTTTCCAAACATGGTCTTCATACCTTTCTTCTCATAACCTTTCCAACACTTTTCATCCAATGTATCCCTTAGATCTGTAAAGGAGTTTCTCATTAGTGCTCTGCCACCTGAAGAAGATGTAGTTCCTCTTGACAATGTGCTGCCTCCAGTTCTTGATCCAGTTCTGGATGCACTTGGTCTTGTCTCAGATCCACCACCACTTCTCAATCTTGAGCCGCCACCGCCGCCAGATCCACCTCTGTTGCGGCCACCGCCACCACCACTACTTGGTTTGTTTGGTTTTCCTGGATCTCCATGTCCTCCTTTTTTCTTAAGAACTGGTTTTTTCTTATCTTTCTTATCCTTATTTTTCTCTTTCTTCTTATCACCACCTGAGCTGTAACTCATGCTATAGTTTACACCTACTTTATTTTCTCTTTTTCCTTTCTCCGAAGATGCAGAATGACTAGTTCCAGGTTTTGCAAGTGCTTTACTTACTGCACTTTTGACGGAATCATCAGTTGCCTTAGCAGGAACAGCTTTGCTACTAAAAGTAACACTACCAGAATGAGCTGTTTTCTCCTGCATTTCAAATTCTTCAGACTTATTTCCCCAGTTTGCAGCACCTACTTTACGACACTTAACTAAAGCACCAGATGCATATGCAGAAGGCCATACAGAATAGCGAGACTTGACCTTGTGATAACAAGCGTCTTTAGTTCCACTACCCTTTCCTTTCTTATCCTTTGCTTCGGAAATGGATTCTTCTACTTTTTTCATCGGTAATCCCTTGTGCTTTGTACTTGCAAATTTCTTTACGTCGGAACGCTTGGCGGTGGCAGCAACTTTGGCAACCTCAGGCGAGGGATTTTCCATTTCCCCTTTTTGAGCCGCTCTAACCATCCCGAAGAATCTTTGTTGCTTTTTGGAGACTGCTTCTTCATCAACCTTTTTCCTCTTAGAATCGGTTGCAACATAAGTTGGTTTAGCAGCACCTGATTTTTGTTGTTGACCAGGATCTGCTTCTTTTTTTCTTCTAGCTGCAGATTTTCTCTCAGCCTTACTCATACTTGCTCGTTTTGCTGAAGAGACACATTTAGGAGTTCCTTCTCCTGGTTCATCACTGGCGCAAGTCCCACCTGTGACAACATTGACCCAACCACCTTTACCATCTTTTGATTTGGATCCCTTGAACCATTTATGGAGAGTTCCTTCACTGACTCCTCCGTTTCCACCATTAGAGCCGCCATTAGTGCCGCCATTCCCGTTGGAAGCGCCATTCTTACCATTTCCATTCTTCTTTCCTTCTTCAGAGTCTTCATCATTATCACGCGCAAGATAACCACGGGCACCAATATGGTATCCCATGGGAATTTTCTTACATTTTTTATCTGTAAAACAGTAATAGTAACCAGTTTTACATTTCTTAGATTCCGTCATTGCTGATTTTTAAGAAATTTAGCTAGTTCTGCGGTGGATCCCACGAATAATGCATTATTAGTCACAGACTTAGGACCAGAATCCTCTTCTTTATTTAGTTCCTTCATTTTCTTTTGAAGATCCATCAATTTATCTGTTGTATCAGCAACACTTTTAATAATTTGACCAGCAACTTCATATGCTCTAGGGGAATCTGACTCTTGAGCCAACTCCATGATTCCATCTAGACTTTCTTGACCCTTTTCAATTAGAGAATATAAATTTCCTCTCGTATATTCATAGTCTTTCTTTGCTTGTTCAACTCTCTGCTCATGTTCAACATCTCTTACAATCTCAGACTCCGAAGGTGTGACATTAACAATGTCAGTCTCTGTGTTTAGAGAATCACTAATTTTATCAAATGATTTAGCCATTATGAATCAGTCCCCGATGCTGGATTAAACTTCTTACTATCAGAAAACACTTCAATAGTTTCACTGAATCCAAAGTCATCACCAGGTTCTGCGTCAATTGGATCTGGTACTGCAGTGTATCTTACTTCACGCTTAGCAGCACTAGTGTCTGTATCTGTATAATAATCGACCTGAACTTTGCGGATGAGACCGTCTGAACTTTCTGCAATAGGTCCGAATAGATATGTGTTTGCTGTGAATGTAATGTTATAAATTAGAGCCCTTCTGGATTGGAAATTACCCTCATATTCATCTTGCATTGTGATATTTCCTAGTGTGATTGGAATATCTCTTTTTTCTCCAATAGAACTTACAAGATCAACAGTGACTTTAAATGATGGTTGAAAATATGGTAGAATCTGCTCTATGATTTGTAGAGCATCTTCATTTAGTTTTGAATATATTGATAACTGAAACTCAACATTGTATGGTACAGGAAGAAATACCTTCTTCATCGTTTCACCATCTACAGCTTTGAAAGTCTTAGTTACATTAGACTTTCTAGTTGGATCATAAGTAATCCCCAACATTTCAAATGACATTCTTGGCAATGTTATTGCAACTGGTTTATCCAGTTGTGCCTGCTGCTCTAATCTTGCTAAAAATTTCTGCTGGGGCGCATATGCTAGAGGAACTTTGATGTCACTGACTGTTCCAGAATCATCACTGGTTTTTCTTACATGAATATCATTGAAAATAGTTCCGAAAGCAATAATAGTCTTTCGTAGTATTTCGTGATAGTAATAAGTTCCTAACATCAGTATGTACCAAAGGGATTCGATTCTGTAAAGTCTAATAGATCATCAGCTAGATCTTCAATCTCCTGATTTTGAGAGAACTCTATTTCTACTCCAGGGTCATCATTGAAAGAAGAAACTGTATGTGTGGCATTCGATGTAGAGCCAACAATAGTTTCTCCAGCCGTGAATTTACCACTATTTATGTACACGTCTAGAGTCTTAGCATCCTTATCGTATTTCTTGACTCTTGCAGTAGTGCCAGAAATACTTCCAGTAACAGTCTCATTTGATATGAAATCACTAGTTCCAGAACCAGGTGCTGTTGTGATTCCAACAGTTGGTGCTACTGTATAACCAACCCCAGCATTTCTAATTCTGAATCCAGTAACAGTTCCACCAGTACCGATGGTAGTAATAACATCAGCAGTTGATGTCGCTGCACCAGTTAGAGTTACTGTTGGAGCAGTAACATAAAGTGCTCCAGGTTCTGTGATAGTAAATGATTGGATTGAACCATCACCAAGAATTGCTGTTGCAGCTGCACCTACACCATTACCACCACTAAACGTAATAGTTGGCGGTACTGTATATCCAGCACCAGCATTTGTAATTAGAACTTCAAATATAGAATTGGATGTGGTGATAGCAACAGCAGTCGCATCTGTTCCACCAACGGGAGCAGTCGAAATCGCTACAGTTGGTGCAGAAGTATATGCATATCCATCATTGTTTAGAACAATGCTTCTAACTGCACCATCAGCGATAGATGCAGTTGCAGTTGCATCTGTTCCAGCTCCAGTTAGAATTAACTGAGTAATGTATCCCTCATCAATAACTGCGTCATCAATCTCAGCAACTCCAGTGTCAACAATCTCATCTTCAAGTCTGAGAAGTTCACATTGTAACTGATAAACGTAATTTTCACCTAATTGATAGAATGGTTTTTCATGCTCAACATTTTTAATTTCATATAGTCTTTCACCAAGTGGGAAATATATTACATCACCTTCTCTAGGTCTGCCATCTAATATGATTTCACTAGCATCTTGTTCTTTTAGGTCTTTTAAGAACTCTACAATATAAGTATCAAATTTTTCTCTTGAAATAGTCAGAGAAATTTCATTTCTAAGTTCTATTCCAAACTTGGTCATAATATCGGTGTTAGCGCCATATCCCTCATAGTTATCAAGATATGCTTCGATGATAAAATTATCATCCAATTTAGACATCGTTACTTCTCTTGAGAGAGTTTCGGTGCCAATTATTTTTCTTGGGATATAATATACATCTATCCCATAGATCTTTAATTGCTCATTGATTAGATCTTGAAGCAAATATTGCTCTTGCTTTGATCCTTGTAGAAAATAGGGATTCCTTGCCATTATCCTATCATGTCCATGGGAGGTAGTTCATAATAACTTGCCATTTTGTCTTCAATTTCTCTTAGTTCTGCATTACCATCCTCATAGTATTGTCTACCGTTTAGTTCGACTCCACCTGGTAATTTAGTTCCACTGAATTTCATCATGTTAGCTCCCCACTGCCTCTTAATTAAAGAGGTTAGGTATCTTTTCACCCAAGTATCATTATATATTTTGGTAAAATCTGCTGGATTTAGAGCACGAATACATTCGATGACAATATAGTCACCAGCTGTTTGTGCTCCCCAATCAATATCAAGATATAATCTACCTTGTCTTTTTGCAAATCTAATCTGCTTATCAGTTGTCAACATAAAATCAATATCTTCTAGATATCGTTTTGTCATTGCATAGTTGAGAAGATCTACACTACTGAAGTAATATAGATCATTTAAGAATAGTTGATATTTTATACTAAACATTCCACCAGAAATGGAATTGCTATCAAATTTAAAAATTCTATTGATACCTAGAACAGACTCTGGTACTTTGATATAATTATTGTTTTCGTAAAACTTAAACTCACTGGTGATTCCAACAGATTCTGTCACTGTTGTGGTTGTAATACCACTAACACCTGTTTTTCCAGGACCCTTTCCTCTGTCAATATCATCCTGAGTAATCTGATATTTTAAAAATGTTTTTTCAGATCCATCATAATGACGTTCCTGAAAATATTGAATGGTGTCATCAACCAAATCATCTATCTGATCATCATCTACGTTGATTTCTAAAACTGGCGCACCAAGTTTACGTAGTGAGTAATCTATTAATTCTTGTCTTGTAGATGGTGATGCCATTTTACTCCAGATTAATTATTAAGTAAAATTTTTACCGACTTGCTGGTATCATCAATAGATGAAATTGGTTTATCAGTCCTATTATTTAACAAAACTGTGGTTGAATTTGGACTATCTTCAACCGTAACCGTTGTGATTCCAGCCATTATCGAGTTACTCCAGCATTGACGATTGCTGAACCTTGAACGACTCTCAATACAGTAGAAATACCACTTACTGTATCAATACCACTGTTAATTACAACATCATATACATATCTACCACTTTTTATGGCAGAAGTTTCAGTTGCTGCTAAAGAAATGCGAACATTTCCACCACTTTCACTTGTCACTGTTGAAGTGAATGATACTTTTGTGGATGAAGTTGGAGTCTTTCTCAATTGAGCACTTACAGCATATCCAACCAAACTTTTGGCAGCATTAGTGGATGCATCTTCAATGGTGAAATTTTTAGTAAAATCAGCACCTTGATTAATAATCAAGTTGTGTGAATATACTGCCATCTTACAAGTTCAACAGGGCTCTTGACTATTTATTATTATCAAGGAGAGTCTTTAACATTCCCTTGAGTTCTGAAATTTCATCTTTAAGTTGATCAATTTCACGATTTTGTTTACTTTTCCTTTGCTTCATCTTCATATAATTTGTGTAAGCTTGATCATTCACATTGATCACTGCTCCAGTCTCAGTGTTTTTATAGAGACTGGAGTCTTGTTCTACTTGTACATATTCAGACATTTTATGCTAATGCAATAGTTCTAAGATCATTCATTCTGGGTGCAAGACACTCATTTGTTCCGCTAAAGACAATTTTTATTTGATATGCGGTAAATGGTGGCAACTCATCAACGCTAAATTGATACTCCCTCATTTCATCAACTGCTTGAGAAATAATCTGTGCATCTGGTCTACCAGTGTTTTTCGCTGGGTCTATAACCTGATCTCCAAAATTATCACCATCAGTATCAGTCAAGTTATCATATCCAGGGAATAGAACGAATGCTGGTTCTGTGTTTCCACTATCAACTGGGAATATTCTATAAAGTGCTCTGATATCTGCACTAGAATCAACTGTAGCTGCTGTAAGTAACTTGAGTGAAGTTGCAGGATTCTTAAGATCAATTCTATCAGAAACATATACAGCTGCATGTGGATCTTCTTGTACAGAATTTACTCTAGAATCAGTTGTATAGTCAGTAATTGGTCTATCAAGTCTAGATCTATCAAAGTCAATAGCGCAGTTATCAAGATAGATGAATGGTGAATAATTACTGTCTGTAGACTGTAGATCAACTTCAACTGTGAATGATTTATTTCTTGGGAGACCATCTAGATTTGCATCTTCATTTACTTTTGAGCATACCATTTGAGGTTTGCCAAATATCAAAGTTGCATTTGGTTCAGTCGTCAAGAAACCTTGATCAACGAAAGATGGTTCCACGCCACCAGCACTAGTTCCAGAAACTGTTCTTACGCGAGTGCTAATTTTTGTCTTCTTAGGAGTAACAATATCAAGTCTGCAATTTAATCTATCATATTGAATATTACCAGAAGCAAATACATCGTCACCACCTGCAATGAATTCACTATCGAAATTCAACATGTTTGGACCATCTCTTCTATTTCCTCTATCAATTTCAACATAGTAAGTATCAATTGTTTTATTTGCTTGGAAAACTACCGCAGCTGGGATATCATGAACTCTATTGATCTGAGTTAGTGAAACTCCATTAAATTCATATGGATAAATCTCATCTCCAGAAGAGTGTAATACCGCCGTAGTTCCTTCTGCACCTCTTGTTGCAATTCCAAGAGTTCCATCACCAATACTGTTATAATACATGACTTCATTATCAACCAATACATATCCAGCAGAAGTAGATACACCTTGGAATGTTGCGAATATTGAAGTATCAGCCACTCCAATTGATGTTACCGTAGCATTGATGTCTTGATTTAACTCTGTGGGAAGTCTTGTTGGATCTACGTTGTAGATATCAACTCTATTACGAATATCTTTGAGTGCATGATTTGGATGGAGAACTTCAATTACGTTTCCAGAGTATAATTCATCAGAAACGATTGAAGTTCTAACTGCTGTTGTAACACCAGTATTCAAAGTCTGTGCAATACCACTATCATCATAATAGACCAATGGATCATCAACAGTTAAATGCTCACCCTTAACATTTGTTAGATATAATGTATCAACACCGTTAATTTCAGAAATAGAGATCTGAGCACCTGTTCCTTTGGTTACGTCTGCTGTGGTAATACCAAGAGATTCACCAACAATATAACCAGTTCCAGTGTTTGCAAGTGATACTGAAGATAGAACACCATCAGCAATTGTTACCGAACCTGTTGCACCAGATCCTTCTCCAGATAATGAGAAGAAGTTTACATTACTGTAAGTGCCATCAGAGTATCCAATTCCAGGTAGATTGGCTTTAATTGTTTGGAGAGTTCCTCCAACATTACCAATCACACCAGTAACCAAGTTTCCAGTTCCAACTTTTCTGCCAATTTGCAGAATATCTTTCATCTCCTGTGTCAATACAGTTGTAATACCAACATCAAGATTTCTTGGTAGACATTTAATTGGATCTTCTGGCATATCGGGAAGATTGTCACCATCTCTATCAATATCTGGATTGTTGAATGTTACTGTTCCATTTTCAGTTAAGAAGCGACACTTGTTCACTTGGAACTTCATGTCCTCAAATTGAGTTGGTGTCCAAATAGAACCGTTTTGTGACTTATACAATGAACCAGCACCATACTGCTTAGTATATTGTTGCGATTCAGGGCCGGATAGTTCCGCTGTATTTACAGTTTTCTCTCCTAATTTTGCAATCCAAGCATTATATTTTATTGAAGTTGGTGCTAGAAGCACGATACAATATTCAGTTTCTGGTTCAACAGGAATTGGTGCGGGGAAAGTAACTCTAGTAGCAACACTAGCATCATCAGATACATTTATCTGTGATGGTAGAAGAACAACTTGTGCATCTTCTGTAACAACCTGTAGTGTTGGTAGTCCCAACTCAATTGTTCTCAGTTCAACAGTCAATGGTGCTTTAGGATCTTTTGTTGCCATGAAAATGTCAACAGAGGAAATAAATGCACCTTTTTTGTCGGTCGTGAATGATTGTGCCAGAGGGTCTCTTCTAGGAACACGTCTCTCACGTACAACTTCTCTTACTACTCTAGTTTCCCTAATAATTCTAGGTTCAATAACTCGTGTTCTTTCAACAATCTCTCTCTTTCTAATGATCTTTGGAGGTGGAAGTTTCTGGAATCTAAAGACATTAGTCTTAGTTACAGTCGTAACTGCATTCTTCGTAGTTGTTACCAGTTTCTTGATAGTTGTTGTTATCGTAGTTCTGATAATTGTACCTTGAGATGTAAATGGAGCTTCCGCTTCACTGTGTTTAATTGCTCCAGGCAACGTGACTGAATCTTTAGGATCATTAGTTAATTTGAAGATTTTAGTTCCAGTCTTAAATCTTCTATTTTTATTCTTTCGTCCAGCAAAACATATATTTCCATATACGCTTCCTAAACCATCAGTAACTAATCTCTTTCTGTTAATGATTGCAGTTGCACCACTTTTTCTACCAATAATGACATGGTTTCTCCAGAAGTGTCCTTTGAATTTACCCATAGCCTTACGAGACATTGCAAGTAAGTCTATGTTCAAGAATGTGGAAGAACTATTGTAAGTTGTTAAGTTACTAATGTCCTGATCTCTATCATATGGATTAAATGTAAATGTCTCATCTGGATTCTTATGTTTTCCACTCTTGTGGTTTGGAACACAAAGTCTAGTAACGGCTCTTCTACGAGCCTTTCTAAACTTCTTACCCTTGGGATCATCTACTACATCTTCAAACTTATCTTCTGCTTTTAGATTGCCCTCACCATCGACGAATTTTTGAGCTTTTCTATTCCAAATCTCACAAATCTCACCAACTTGGAATGAACCTTGTACATCTATAACTTCAACCAACTTAGGAATAACTCTTACCTTTTTGGATCCATCATAGAAGGCATAGTATCTTGTATATGGTTTTAATCCATCAGCAAGGAACGTTACGTTCCTTCTTCTCATGTACTTAGCTTCACGACTCTTTGTTTTAATTTTTGTAGAAACATTGGTAATTTTAGTGTCCTTAGACTTCGTTACCTTTGTTTTCTTCTTCGTATTGGTCTTCATCGAAGAAGGACCATTCTTTGGTTTTCCGACCTTGAATTTCTCAACGACGTTTGTACTCTTCTTGTTTACAGTCTTGAACTTTTTCTTGACATTCTTTTTATTTTTTACCTTAGTTTCAGTCCAAGTATCTTGTGCTGGTTCTAGTTTAATAGTTCCAACATAGTCAATAATACTGAATGGGTTTACATTCTCTACTCTAGTTGCGAAAGCCTGTTTCAAATATTCAATTTCATCATATCTCAGACTTACAACATTGCCTGTTTTTTGGCAATTAGTGTCTAATAGTGGATCGTTTCCAGAAAGATCCAAAGCGGTAACGTCATCTTGGACTTGATACTGTAATTGTGGGGTTAAAGTTACCTGTGAAGCTTCACATGAGAGTTGTTCAATTCCAGGATCAACAACCATTGTTGTTAGTTCTTCATCAAATAAATCATCATTTGTAAAGTCGTCAGCAAAGAAACCAGTTTTGAATCTAGTTAATCCATCAGCATCTGTAATTTCTAAAGATCTAGTATCATTTTCAAGTATTGAAAGAGAAACTGTATCTTCTAGATTTTCAATTCTATCTTCAAGAGCACCAATATCTCTCATTGTATAACGTTTGTTATCAACAAGTGTTAATTGAGTATCTTCAACATCATAAACATATGGTGGAGATTCCAATGTCGCCAAAGTCATAGAGTCTTCGACAATTGCAGGTATCTGTGGATCATCAGAAGGAGTCCCTTGAACAACTTCAACTACACCCTCTGGAGTTAGGATGATTCTATCCATCCGTCCAAGATAGTAGTCATAACTTAGTACGGAACTTTCCGAATCTTTGGGAATCAATGGTGATGTTGAACCAGTTACAGAAAAATCTCTTGAATCATAATCAAATGGAGACTTACCAGCTTCAGTTCCAAATGGATTAACTCTTGGTCTAAAATCTAAAGTATCAGAAGCTCTAGCAAAACTAAATTGATTAAAGTTGTTTGGATCAAAAATATCTGGTATATCACTCTTAAATCTATCTGCACCATAAGATAATACAGTGAAGACATCACCATCATCACTCTCAGGGATGGTATAGTGATTAAAAATAACTAATAGTTGTTTTGATGGGAGTTTGTCATCAACTCTAACTAATCTAGAATAGTCAGACATATCTGGTCTTTGACCATCATCTAAAACGTATTGTTCTGTCAAATCTACATATTGACCTTCAATAATGGTCTGAATAGTCGCTTCAATTCTAGATTCTTGGAATACAAGGGTTTCTCCAACTGAGAATCTCTCATCATTTAAGTAAACAACTTCAACTTTAGTTGGTGATGATCTAGTAACAATTTGTGCTACGGCTGTATTATTTGGTCCAAGAAGGTACTCACCAAGAATTGAATTTGTATCTAATCCAAGACCAGTTTCAAAAGTCAATGCATCAAGAATTGGCGCTGTTGTTGTTTTGGACTCATATACTGCGACGACTTCTGCAACATCTGGATAGTTTAGTGAAATCTCTTCATCTTCGACTCTAAGACCATAGAAGGCATTATGAGTCATTCCATTTTCTATTCCAGTGGTGATTCCAGAAGTTCTTAGTTTTGACTTATTTACAGTTAATTTTGTACTTCTCGTCCACTGCTTTAATTTTGATTTTAATCCCCTCTTTTTAGCTGTTACGAGAACAGTAACGTCAGTTTCACTTGCATTTAAACCTGTAAATGAAATTTCAGTTCCATCTCTACTAAGTGTAAATTGCTCAGTTCTTAACCTCTCTGTGGTTCCATCAGAATATGTTATTACATATCTTTCTCCATCAAATGCCTCGTAAAACGCACTTGTCACACCAACATTGCTGATGTTAATGGTCATCTCACCTTGAGCATTGGTGGCTTGACCAGTTATTTGCTCATAAATTGTAAGATTTGAATTTGAAATATCAACAGATGAAATATTTACTTGATCAAGTGGTAAGAATAATGATCCACCATTATCACCTTGATCAAATCTAGTTTGTCCAAGTCTGAAATCAACTTCAACGGTGCCAGTTGGAAGAGATCCAGTAACAACACCAGCAACAGTTGGCACAGATACAACTGTCATTGAGTCACCGTTAGCGGCAACAGCACTCACACGGTTGAATACTACTTGATCATATTCTGGATTTTGATATCTAATAATTGAATTAGTTGCAATCCCACTAAACTTGTTTCCTGATGATGTTACCGTTCCACCAGATGTAATTTGAATTCTATCTCTTCTAGTAAATCTAGGAGCAACTCTTCCTCTTTGAAGTGTATCTGCAACAAAATCAGCAGATAGACCAAGAGTTGATGCATCTTGATATACAGATTTTACAGAATTGATATCATATACTATGATATCTTTAATAGTTCTTGGAAACTCATTTGTACCATCAATACTAATAGTTTCTCCTTCCATGAAAGTTCCAGAAACTTCATGTAGTTTTACTTTATCACCACTTGAGTGAGCTTCAGCAGCATATCCAGATGCACCACTACTATTTCCTTTAAAATATGTGCCTTTAGAATATACATATTCTTCATTCAGAGTTAGTTCAGTGTAAGTCTGAATATCAAACAGTCTTAGTTCAAAATTGGTTCCATTGCCGCTATATGCATTTCTAGGTGCAATAGAGTACAATCTAGCTTCACCAACTTTTTCACCAGTTCCAGCAGTAGTACTATTTCTTCTCTGATCATAAAGTTCAATTACATGGGTTGAATCTTTGTCCAGACCAAGTACAGGTGTGCCATGTACATTTTCTACCATTAAGACTGAACCAAGATCAAACGCAACTAAAGAATTATCAACTCTTTGAGTTGATCTCGGTTTCGGAATATCAATAACTCTTGATCCAACAATATCAATATCATATCCGTTTACGTATGCCTTACCAGGACCGACTGTAAGGCACATTAAATCGTCTGAGGGTACATTACCACTTCTAGTGGTTTGATCACGCTCATAGATGCCATCATTGCCCTGTTCGTCGTTCAAACACTCATCCATGGTGAGGTCCATGGGAATTACACTGTAATCACCAGACTCCTCATATGTTCTTTTTGCAAAATAGTCTCTAATTCTATTATATTGAGTTTTCTGCTCTGCTGTCTGAGTTTCACCATCATCAAGTCTTAAAAGTTCTACAAATGCTTTATCATCTGTATCAGTTATAAGTTTCTTGATAAGTTTTAATTCAATTTTAAATCTATCCGCTCCAGGAGCTGAGAAATTATTAAATCCAGCAGCGTTATCAAATAGATTTGTGTTCTCATTTGAATTTACAGTGGTCTCAATAATTTCGAGACCAATTCTATAAGAAGGATTGTTGGTATATTGATCAAGTATAATAGTTTGCTTGTTTACATTTACAAAGAAGCCACGAATAAAATAAACACCATCTGCAATAGAAACAGCAGATCCAATAGAAGTTGCATCCTGTGCAACGACCTGAGCAAAAGGAGATCCCTGAGAAATTGTTGTATTTCCATAAGTTACATCTTCTTCTGCAAGGAGAAGTTCACTTTCAGAAAAAGTAGAGAAATCTCCTTCAAGTCCAGAATTTAGATATTTTACATATAATGTAAGTTGATTATCTACAGAATCTGCTTCATATAGTACATTTACAACAGAGGCTGTTACTTTAGTAGTCTGTCCTATAATTTCTGTTCCAATGAAATTTTCAGCATATGCAGATACTGAAACACCAAGATATTCTGGGTTGATTTTTACAGAATAATACTCACTATCATAGGTTACACCACCAGGAGTTACAACAGATCCATCTTTAAAAAAGTGATCTCCAAATTGCTCAACTTGATTTTGGAGAATAGATTGAGCATTGTTTAACTCTCGGGCTTGAACTGGAAACCCTGGCTTAAACAGAACCTTGTAAAAATTATCGTTCTCACGAAAATCGTCAAAATATGGGGTTGTGTTTAGATTTGTCTTTTGTGCCATTGTTTCAGAATTCCAGTACTACTTTAATGTCTTCTTTTTGACGAGAGTTTCTCGCAATTGTAGGTCTATTATCGAGATATATTATTTCACCTGACCTCTTATTTATCTGGGAGTTTGCAATTCCATCTGTAAAGTTGACTCCCAAGTTGACTACATTGTTACCGATAATAGTTGTGATACCAGTAAATGTTGTATCAACTGAGGCGGAGAAACCACCATCAGTAGTAACTGATTCTGATGATGATTCAAAGGCGGCAAAAGATGATTCTGAAGTAACTCCAATATAATCTCTTTGAGTTCCAGTGGTTTTATTGAAGTATAGAGAACGATCTTGAATATATTTAATCACATTTGTCTCTTCATCAAAAGATGCGACATATCCAACAGCTGTAGTAGTACCCACAATTTGTTTAATGCTATCACCAACAACTAAAGAACCTGTTGGATTTACAACTTTAATTTGACCTGTAGCACTATAGTCGTTTGAAACGAAATTGGTTGTTGATCCAAATGATGTTGGATTTTTTACAATTCCAACTTGTGCAAATTGAGTATCTGTTGGGAAGTTTTTAGTTGAATCATCAAAACGAGCATATACTAGAGCTTTTTCTGCACCCAACTCCTTGTAAATATCATATCCGTGTCCTCTTGATGGTGGAATAATTGGGACAAGTTCAGCAAATTCAGTCAAACTACCACTCTGGACAGGACCAAGATCAACGATACCGTAACTATAACCTTTACCACCTGCAGATATTTGGGCATCTACAATTCTTCCGCTACTGTCTGTTGAAACAACACACTTGCCACCAGTACCATCACCAAGAATGTCAAGTTCAACGTCAAGACCGAGACCATAACCAAATCCAGCATTTTTAATGAGAACTGTTTTTAGTTGGTTATTATTAGTTTCAGAATCTCCATTTTCACGAATAACTGAAATTTGGGGATCTGAACTAGTTGACCAGTTGGATGGTAAAGTGATATATTCTGTAGAGTCAAATTTAATAATATCGGATGGATTTACCGTGAAGAGATATTTCCAAACATATCCATCACCACTATCACCAGCTCTAGTTGGTTCCAAATCTGTAAAGTTTGGTTCATCCTGTGATGAATTACCAGCAGGGTTTGATGGTGTAGCACCATTTTCAATACAAATATAAACTCTGAAATCAGAGTTCATCACATAATATCTTGCATCATAAAGTCTGGTGGATCCAGTTGTTTGTGTAAGGTTACTTACACTGTAGTCATGGCGATATTGTTCATATACATTACCCTGTTCCCAATCAATTCTTCTAATAACTCTACGAATGTTAGCTGCGGTAATTCTTCTACCGAACAACATCGTATCATAAGCATGATTGCTGTAATTAAAATTATCAACTGGACTTGGTGGTCCAGCAGTGTTTGTATTCCAATCAGCAGTTCTACCAAATCCAACACTTAAAGTCGGATTTGGTAGAGATGTGAAGATATAATATGAGTTATTAGAATTTTCGACAGAATCAATAAAATTATTGACGTTTAAAATCCTAAACTGATCCGTTACAATAGCCGCCATTACTACCTGTTGAAAGGAATTTTTTTTATTTATGCGTGAAGTTTATAAGAAGATAATCTTATTGAGACTTCCCGTATTTCTGAGACCCAAACCACGTCTTGAAAGTGATGGGAATGATGAGAGCCCAACGTCTACGGTATTACCGCTGACAGTTAGTGAAATTGGGTCAGTGGATCTTGTAAAGTTTGCAAGTCTTCCCCAAGAGAATTCACCAATATCTGTTCCAGTTGTAGTAGCAATTCCAACAGTATCAGTGTCAGACTTGATATTACATGTAATAATACCAGTGTTGCCTTCAAGTTGGAACGCATTTACAATATAGATGTTGTTGAGAACTGTTGTACCAACACCAACCACAGCAGAATCATCCGCATTTACAGAAGTCACCCCGTTTCCTGTAACAGTATCTTTTACAAAAATTGGATATCCTTCAAGTAGAGTTGGTAACAGTGAAACTGGGCCGGAATCACTCAAGTCAACTTGGAACTTGAGTGCCAATGGGTGGCTTCCAGTTCCAGTTGTGGTTCCAATTCCAGTAATAATTCCAGCATAACCAAGAATCACATCTGAATCCGTGAAAGTATCAGTTTCTGCAGCCTGAAGTTCAACAATAACTTGGGGATTAGTATTTTGATATCCAACACCCTCATAATCAATACTCACGGAAGTTACAATTCCTCCAGATGCACTAGCGGAAAGAATCGCTGTAGATCCAACACCAACAATTCCATATTTTGGTCTGTCTATTCTTGGTGGATTGGCAATTGAGATTTCAACCGCACCATCAGCATATCCAGCACCACCATCAACAATTGTCAAAGCGGATATTGTTCCTGCCGTTGATACTGTGGCAGTAACAGAAGCTGCAACTGGTTCATTTTGGTTTACGATAAATCCATCAGCAACAACCAGACCAGTATTTCCATCATCTTGCTCATATCTGAATAGATTTGCACTCTCAACGAAAATTTCAGTATCACTTGCACTGAGATCTTTAATAATCTTAGTGGTTGGCATAACTTGTGCTTCTAAAGATTCTCTGATTTTTGGTTGAATTTGTTCAGAGATAATAATATCTTTCTTTTGTCTTGTGAAACTAATTGGTCTAAAGACATCAGCGTCAATACCCTGATTTCTATAAACATTGGTTTCAATGTCAGTAGAATCTTTGATGGAGAAGATTGTTCTTTCATCTTGTGTGATGGTATCTGTTCCATCATATTTCTTGAGTTGAACTTCATCACCAGGTTTGACAGTTTCAAAGACGGTTACGATGAAACTATCAACTCCCCTTGTCCCTCTATAGAAATAGATGGAAATTTCATCAGATGGGCCTGGAGGTGAAGTAAAGTTGAAGTTGAAACTTGTACCACCTTCAAAGAAATAATCCTTTTTGGGCACTTGAACAACACCATTAACAAAGAGTAAGAGAACAGAATCCAAATCGATTTGAACAGATCTTTGGTTTGTTGGATCTGTTTGGAAACTTAGTGGATTTCCATTCAGATTTAGTGGGAATCTGGTTCTTACACCATCTTGAAGACTTCTGATAGAATCAATATAGTCAATTTGACCAAAATTCCATGAAGAGAATGTGTCATTAAGAACGTCAATTACTTCTAACTGGAATTCTTCATATCCAGTTGTAATTCCCGCAGCCGTAACCAAACCAACTGGTTTAAAGATATCACCTTTCTTAAAGGCAAATCCTGGTCTGGAGAGTGCATAGTTAGTAACACCAAACAAGTCAGTTCCAAATCCAACAGTAGCAGCAGATCCAACAATGCAATCAACTGATAATCCTTTTCCAGTTTCTGTCGTGGCACCAATACCAAGTCTGTTTACACCCTCAATCGGAAGATCTCCATATGATGGATCAGGAATATTAATAACTGGATTTGTATATCCAGAACCACCACCCACAATTGTAAATTCTAAAGTACCACCTGTTGAATTTGATGAAGTTCCAACGTTAACAGTAATCTGAGTTGCTGTTGGTGTTGAAAGAACTGCGAGATCTGTATCAGAAGCTGGATCTGTTGGACGGGGATATGGATGTGTAGATTGATGATTATCTTGAGCACATGTAAATGTTATTGAACGATCTGCAATTCTAATTGTATTTGCAGTTGTCAAACCATGCGATCCAGTAAATGTCAGAGTAAGAATTCCAGTTACAGGATCATAATTTGCATCACTTACTGTTAGTGTTCCACCAATACTTCTAGTGACTCCATCATCAGTAGCAGAAACGAATATATGTACATTATCAGGAATTGTTGCTGTAATCGTAGCAGCTGCACCAGAGTGACCAACCTCCTCAACTTCAATATCAACATTACCAAAATATCCAGATCCAAATGATAGATAGTTGAACTTGGCAGCCTCAGCAACTACACCACCTCTTCTTCTATTGGGAACGAAGGTGTGAGCAAATCCAACTTTAAATACATCAACCATGAATTGAGTATCTGAAAGAATGGTATCAATTTCATATGGACCAACTGTCTTAACTCCAAATACAATTCCATGGTCATCATAAATGTGATCGATTGTGGAGATTCCAACGTTAGTAATAATTTGATTATCAGAGGGAAGATCAAAGATCTTATATTCAAATCCTTGAGTACCATCTGGGAAGATTGAAGTTGTAATACCAGTTCTAATCTTACCAGTACCAGAAACATATTCATGATCAATTGTTGAAATTCCAACGTTGGTAACTAGAGTAGTTCCTGCACTTCCAGCGTTTACATTGAATATAAATCCTTGTGTTCCATCGGGGAAGATAGTTGTAGTAACTCCAAGATGTTCAGAAGAACAAGTAAATTCAACATCACGGATCATTACCAAGTCACCATCACTTAATCCATGATTTTCTAGTGTTAGAATTGTGCTAACACCAGTTGATGCAGTGTAATCAAAGTCATACAGACCAATTTCATTATCATATGCGAGACAAGTCATCGCAATACCAGATAGATTGATTACATCACCGATTGCAAGTCCACTATGATTCTTCTTAGTTGTAATAGTTGAGAATCCAGTTGTCTTATCATATTCAAAGTTGGAGATTGCAAAAGGAATGCCTCTATTATCTGGGAATCTGGTGGTTGTAAATCCAGTTTCAACAACTCCACCACCGATATAAGTATGTGCAAAACCAACAGGATTTACATTAGTGACAAATGTTGTTGGACCAACAATGGAGTCAACCAAATAACTATCAGCATAGGTCACACGATTTAGATGACCAGTGTGATCAACATATGTGTGAGCGATTGTTGAAATACCAACATTAACTGTTAGTGTTGTAGCCGTAGATCCAGTAACTTCAAATTCATCAATTACAGTATCAGGGAAGATTGTTGTGGTAACTCCAGAGTGCTCAGAATCGCATGTGAATTCAAGATTTGCAAGTCTTACAAAAGATCCAATTCCTATTCCATGTGTTCCTTTTGTTGTAATGGTGCCAACACCTGAAGACTCAGTATAATCAAATCCACTAATACCCCACTGAGTTCCTAGATCACTTGAGAATCTATCAGTAGTAACACCAATTTCTACTGCAGCTTCACTTGTTCCAGTTGGGATGTGAGGAATTGTAGAAACACCAACTTGTGTCTCAAACTCAGTTGTACTATTTCTCTTAGTTACAATATTAAAGATTCTACCATTTGTTCCGTCTGGGAAGAATGTTGTAGTGACACCAGCATGTTCAGATGAACATGCAAATTCAAATCTCTCAAGTTTAACTTGCATTCCAACATTTAATCCATGAACAAGATTGGTGGTAATCGTCATGATACCAACAACATTGTTATAATCAAATGTGGTAACACCAACTCGCTTGTTATAAGATCCAGCAGGACAGATCATTTGAAGATCCTTGAACTGGACTCTCATGTCCTTATTGAGATTATGATTGTCTGATGTAGTGACAGTCATGATTCCAGAAACATGATCATAATCAAGAGTGGAAACACCGACTAAACTATCGTATCCACTGGTACAGTCAAACTGAATGTTTCTGAAATCAATGAAGTCACTGTACTTGAACCCATGGGGGCCGTCAGTAGTTACAGTTCCAATGCCACTTACACCATCGTAAATAAAGTCTGTGATTGTTGTATAAGTTCCTACCGTATTAAATCCGATGATATCCGTAATTGTTCCAGCAGCATTAACGTTTGCAATTACTTTAGCACCAACTAGAGGAGCAATGCCTAATCCACCAGAGGATGCAATTGAAACAATTACACCACCATTTGGTAGTTGGTTTTTAACTGCATCCAGATCACTGATATATGGATCACCAGAAAGTAACTTGGTTCCACTGAACTCCACATTTACATTATCTTCATCAGATGTGATTGTGTATACGTTTAGTGGGTTGTTATCTGTGGATTGTCCTTGGTGAACACCGTTGATGAATAAAAGTCCACTTCCACTAGAAGTATCCAATCCAACTGGATAATTTCCACCATCAACAGTTAACGCAAATGTTCTACCAATACCAGTGAATTCTGGTGAAACATCATCATATAATTCATTTGTAGCATAATCATTTCTTAGATAAACACGACCACTGAATTCTGATCTAGTAAAGGGAAGTCCTCTTTCATCAGTAATGAAGTCACCACCAGCACCCCTTGGTGTATCTACAAAGTAGACATCACTTTCTACAATGTTAAATGCACCTCTATGGACAATAACTTCAGATTGATTCGAGTGTGTTACGGCTTTCGTTCCAACAAATCCTCTTTGAACATTTGCCAATTGGAATGTACCAACACCAGTGATTGGACCAGCACCAGTTGTACCCAATCCAACATTCTGGATATTCATGAATTCATCATCAATTAAGAGAATATAATCAGGAACCAGTGTAGAAATACCAGAGAGTGGAATAAATGTATTACCAACACCGAGATCTTCGATGAGAGTGTGTGTTACGAGAGTTCTTGAAATTGGAGCCTGAACAACACCATCGAGAATAATTAGTGATTTTTCAAGTTTCTTGGTTGTATCAATTAAGTGATTATTACCTGCACCAATTCCTGTTGGTTCAATTCCAATATTCTTGAGTGCAAAGTCTTTCTTAGTTGCAAGTTTGATATTGTTATTATCAATTCTAATTACGAATAGATCTTCTGGAAGAACATTTGTCGTAAATCCAGAGAAATATGATTGTCTACTTGTAGTCGCAGTTGCGACTGCAGACATGGTAATACCGATACCAAGTCTCTCCGAATAATATGTACTACCAACACCAACAGGAACATTATTTTCAACAGTGATTTGTTGATCACCGATTGCAGTTACAGTTCCAAATCCAGTTTCTGTGACAAGTTCTCTAATTGTATCGCCAATGGCAATGATTGTGGTGTTTGCAATGCCAGTAATGACTTTGGTGCCATCAGAGTCTCCAAGGAAGAATCTAAATGTGTTACCGATACTTACAATCGTAGCACCAGCTGCAACACCAGGACCAAAGAATTCATCACCAACTGCGATTCCAGTATTTGTACTTGCAGCAGAAACAATATCTACACCATCTCTAATATCACCAATTACTCCACCACCACCAGCAGTTGTAGAACCAATTGTGATAGATTCTGAATTGATACCAATAATAGTTGATCCAGGGGAATACTTAACATTTTGACCAGAGTTTAAGAAATGACTCTCAAGGAAAATATTTCCTGTTGTAGAATCGAATACAGAGGAATTTCCAGGATTAAATCTTCTTGCGAAAATTGGATATCCTTCATATGCAAGAGTAAAGTTAGTTCTATCTTGTGGTGTATAGATTGACTGAATTACTTCCTCAATGACAGTACCTGCACCAAACTCATCAATTGAAAGTATGTTTGTATCTTGATCTCCGTAAATAATTTCACTAAATTCTTCAATTCTGATTTGATCACCAGCAAATTTGCTATCTGGTTTGAATAGCAATTTGGCAAAGATTCCATCATATTCCGATGTAAATGTACCAAGACCAATAGCAGTATTTACTCCTAGTTGGGGATATTCGAGTACAAAAATGTCTCTTTGACCAGCCTCTTGAGTCATCATGACTTGACTCATGGACTGTGTATTTCCACTTGATACTCTAATTATGGACTTAGAAACACGATCAAATAGTGATGTAATTCCAACAACAGTAATACCATAACCAGCCATGGTTTCTTCAATTACATTAGACTCTAGTCTTGCGGTTCTTTCAGTACCGTCTGCCTGAGTTGTTAGTTTGAAGAATGTAGATCTAATACCAACGCTAGTTGTGGTAAATCCAATTACGTTGGATTTGACCAGAGTTGGATTGCCAACGTTATTATGGAACTCTAATTTTACAACATCGTCAGTTCCACTAGTATCATAATTTACGCCAAAAGTACCAATTGGACTATAGTTTAATAATCTATCACTAGTATCAAATCCATAATCAGCAATGAATCCATTTACACCATCATGAAGAACAGACACTTCAGCATATTGACGCTCAGAAGTTACTTCATCTAAAATTTCAACGTATGCAAACGCTGAATTAAATTCACTAGATGCAAGACCAACTATTTGCTCAGTAGAACCAATTCCAACAGATGTTGTGACACCGATGAGTGTGGTGTCCCCGATGACAACAGATCCAATACCACTTGTTCTTGAGTCGAACAATTGACGGAAAGCTTTTAAGTTATAAGTTTTATCTGGATTGGAAGGTGTGAATCTAAGATTCATCGTTCCAAATACTTGATCGTAGAATGCTGTAATTTCACCTAGACTTTCTCTTTCTTCTTCAAGACTAACACCCAATTGTGGGTTTGACTTGATGTTAGATTTTTCAAGAATGTATGAATTGTTATTTCCATCAGAAAGAATTACAACATCATAAACCTGATAAGATGTTAAATCAATAGCATCGGTTACAATAACTGTAAATCTTGAATACCCTGTTCCTGCAGGGAATGAAATAATATCTTTAAAAGTACCAACTAAGTTTTCTCTGTCAATAAATGACTCACTGATATCATCAATTTGAAGAACTCTGTTTGTAATACACTCAATATAATTTGTTAGTTTTTTAGTTCCAAACTTAACAGAGTTTGTAGCAACTTGAGTAATGTTAGTTACATTTTGATCAACATCAGTATCAACGGCAAAGTCGAAGAAATTGTTAGTTGTTACATCTGATTGATTGAACAAATCAATCACTAATGATTGTGTTCCATCCTCAATTGCATTAGTAGCAGCAACAGCAACAGAAGTGACTTCAGTATCTGCAAAATTCTTTGTTCCAGAAATGTGTGCAAGACGATTGACTGGACCGATTAGATCTTCATATTTTACAGGACTCTTAATACTATATGCCAGTCTTTGATAATAATCATTATCAGGAACGACTTGAGTGTCTTCATTTAAAAGACCTCTATTATCCAACCAACCAAAATTAATAGTTGAACCATAACCAACATCATAGAAAGCATTAAATCTCTTGGCTTCAACAACGATGGCTTCTGCACCAGAGACAGAACCATAGACTTTATCTCCAGGTTCTAATTCATATGCACCTCTAGTTTTGAAAATAGCATCTTCATTTGACTCAACAGTCAAATTAATCTTAGTTCTTTCTCCAGATGCATTAACTAATTCTAATGGTTCATTATTAATGAAAGGTTTGGGAGCAATTTCAACAAAGAATGTGGGATATGCATCTTTCTTTACGATAGATCCAAAGTTTACGTTAGTAACACCAACACCAGGAGATCCAGTTCCGATGCCAGATAGATCAATTGTGACTTCAGCAGGGTTAATACCGCCATTGAAACTTGTTACTTCAAAGAATCTAAATCCATAGTCTTTTGAGTTAAATCCATCACCTTCTCCAGTATATTCTTGAATACCATCAACAAATACTTCATCTCCAGGAGCTAATGGATTTGTAGTGAATCCTAGAACAGGTGTCACAACCGTTAGAGTCATGATACCAGTTTGAACACTATCAATTTTAGTGATACTTAGTCCGTTATCATTAATTAGACTGAATACACTATGTCCAACACCCTGAAGTCCAGATCCTGAATTGACAATATCTACAGAGTCAATACTACCACCATCCAAGTTGGCAAGTAGAGATACTCCATCAACTTGTTCATTTGTAACTGAGTTTACAAGAACTAGATTGGGAGCACTAATGAAATTTCTACCACCAAAGACAGGTCTAACAGAACCAGTTGTAAAATAATCAGTTACTTCATGGAGAGCTGGAATATCAGCGACTGGTTTTAGAGTTTTATCTACTGCAAAATCAAATCCTGGTTTCTTAACTTCAACAAGATTAAGACGACCAATTTCTTGTGATTTTGGAATTAACTCGGCATCAACACCAATTTCTGATGTGATTGTGCTTATTCCAGGGAGTCTATCATATTCAAATCCCTGTGATAAAATATCTATTTTGGAGATACCACCAAAAGCACTAGTTGATCTTGTCGTATACTCAATCTTGTCAACTTCGGATTTGACATATGAGTCTTTTTCTGGTTTGTCTGGGAGATTAATTAGGAATGTTGTAGCTGTAGTTCCTAATCCAACAACTGTTGATTGTTTGGAATATTCACTATCAATATACAGAATTCTTGAGAAATTTTGTGTTGCATCATCTGATTCAACCAAAGTATTGTCTGATATTTTTTCTAAGTTGTAGAAAAGTTGCTCTGGTAGATATTCATTAAATTGAATTGTGGCACTAGCAGTTCCTAGTCCGACAGTTCCTATTCCTATGATTTCAAATGCGGTAGACTGGCCTGTTCCTACAATTTCATTTCTATATTCTTTATCATAGAAAATTTTAAAATTATATCCAGACAAAGTTGGATCTGACAGGTCAAATTTAAGACTATTATTTCTTGTTACTTCTATCTCTGGGTTAACTTTAGAAATTGTATGTGATGAACCACCAACAGTAGTAAATCCAACCAATGTCAGAGTTTCTCCAGACAAGTCAGTTAGAGTTTCTGCAAGAGAGAATGAATCTGGATCACCAGAGAAGACAAAATATTTTCCAGTGTCAATACCTGTTGTTTCATCAGCATTATAGAATACTAAATCTCCAGTGACTAAACCATGACTTTCAATATTGAATCTTGAACTTGAAAGACCAACAGAAGATGAACTGAACCCAATTTGATCAACTACAACGTTTTGAATAAATTCTTCAAACTTAATTCTTACAGCCGTTGATGTTCCAATGCCAACAGTTAGATTTGGTTTTACCTCGAATTTAACTGTATCATCTTTTTGTAATCCATGAGAAGATCCAGTTGAAACTCTTGCAGTAAGTCTCTCAACTTTACCAGTTATTTGCTTAAAGTTTGATTGAACTTGATATTCATAATCATCCGAATCACAACTAATAAAGTTAATCTCAGTAGAATCCAGTGTTGTTTTAATGCCAATGGTGTTGGGACCTTTGTTGACAACATATACTAATTGTTCTTGACCACTTATTGGTAAGTTAAATGTTGCACCAGCACCAACTGTAGATACTGCGATAGGATTACGATCACCTGGTTTAATAATTTTAATTTCTTGATTATCAACGAATGGATGATTCTCAAGATAGATTGAATATGTTGGAATACTTCTATCTGTTGTTATGCCACCAATTTCATATGATCTATCTACTGCGATACCAGTAGTTGTTCCAAATCCAACTGATTCGGTTGGATTGAAATATACAACGTCATTTGGTTTGGAATCTAAAGTTGCTCCATCGAAAGAAAATATAAATTGACTTGGCTTGACTGTTAGTGCAGCACCAACAGTGTGTCCAGAACCAGTTGTTCCTCTCTTGACTCTAATAATATTATTAAATCTTCCAAAAATATTTAATGGTTTAAAAACATTTAAAACAGTTACAGTTTCATCGTTAATTTCAATTTCAGTGTTTGGTCTTAAAAACTCAGGAACTCTCGAAACTGGAAGATCTGTGGTCATTCCACCCACAGATTCTAATGGAACATTCTCAGTTAAACTAAAATCATCAATTGGAACACCAATCGCCTTATCACCTGCTAACTGAGCAACATAAGTAGAAAGACCAGATATCTTAACGATATTTCCAGCTTCAAGATCGTGATAAGTTGAAATAGAGGCAATTACTTGATTATCATTTAAAGTTTCAAATACAAACTTATCGTATGTTAAAAATTCTTTTGTAATACTTTGAACATCTGTTCCAGTAACCTCAAATACCTGAGCTGCAACTGCACCACCAGTGGTTCTAGTATTATCAAATACAACACTATCACCAACTTTATAATTTCTACCTTTATTAACAATAGCAAGACCAGTTACGCCACCAGTAGATCTTGATTGTACAGTAATATCTTGATTATCAAAATTATATGGTTGGGTGAAGAAGTCATAATCTGCACCAACTACAGCTACATTGTATGGGAAAGTATTTCTAATTAATTCATTTCCAATAAAATCAAAATCTTGAGTTAGTGATAGTGAAGATCCAGCAAGATTTTCTGGTACAATATTGGATCTGTAAGAATTTCCAACGAAATATGGGAAACTAGATACAAGATCCCCAGTAAATGAATCTAATTTTAGTGTTGCAAAATAAGCATAAGTTCCATTTGGAAATTCTGGAGTTTTTGTAAATCTACCATTATGCTTATCGAGATCACCAGAATCATTGAATATGTAATCTTCTAAGAACAGTCCAGATTCAAATCCAGAGGGTCTGTCTTCGACTTGTGTAATATCAATAGTATATCCAGACTCAATCAGTTTAATGATTGATGTTGTGCTATCTGGATCAGTATAACCATAACACCCATAAATTGGATTTCCATCATAAGCCCACCCAATTAGAGGTGAATGTTTTGTTGAATCTAAATCTTGGAAGTCTGCTTGTAACTTTGGATTATATCCAACAGCACAATACTGAAGTCCATTTTCACCTTTATCAATTAAAGCCTCTCCATTGTAGTCGGCAAATCTAACTCTGTTGTTAATAGTCAGATTTCTAACAGATGGACGTAAAAGTGCCCCAGACCCTCTCGAAACACCCTCAACTGAGGTGTTTGATGCAACATAGTTGTTACCAGTTCTTAATATAATTACGTCAGTAACATTTCCATTATCATTCACAAGTGCTCTGGCTTTACATCCAGATCCAGATTCACTACTAATAACAACATCTGGTGGAGAGAAATAATTAGTTCCAGGTTGTGTTACTAAGATATCAATAATTTTCTTATCAACAATTACTGGTTGCAATTCTACACCAGTGCCAGTTTTAATATCTACAGTTGGTCTCTTGTGGAAATTAAGTACCTTTGATCCATATGATGAACCACCATCATACAATAAAGTATCTATAATTTCACCTTTAACAACAGGTGTAGCTGTAACCACACCAACAGTGTTTGCAATTGATACTGCAACATCAACAGTTACTGGTGGATAATTAAAAGTATGAAGACCAGTTCCAATACCTGTGATTCTTTCGGCAAGACCTCTGTTGAAATTGGTGGGATTAGTTCCTGCTACACCAGCATTTGCAATTCTAAAATTATTGTCATCAATTTTTAAAATATAGTATTGATCCTCAGTTGATAGTTCTGGTATCTTATCACCAGATGCAGAATAAGTAACTAATTCACCTGTGGAGTATCCATGATTTTTGAAATTAAATGAATTGTTTGAAGTCGTAATCCCTGTAGTTTGAATAGCGACAGCTCTATTTTCATAACCAGATCCACTATCTAAAACATTAACACCTGTTATTTGTTTTGTTTGGTTTGCTGTCCTAAACTTATGGAAACCACCACTATTACTACCAGTACTAAATCCAACAGTGTTTATACCACTGTTAAAATCTGCAATACTTTCATACAATCTAAATGATGTTGGATCAATAATTTCAGTAAAATATTTACCACCAGTTTCTAAGAAATTTCCTGTGAAATTAGTTTGCCCAAAACCAGTGATAGCGATTGATTTGTTGCCGTTTGGATCATATACAACTTCTTCACCATTTCCAAAATTGTGATTATTAATTGTTCTAATAGAATCAAAATAAACGGAGACTCCACCACCATCACTGGCATTCTTTCCATTAAATCCAACTTCTCTGAATACATCTAGAACAATAGGTTCAACTCTTGCTCCAGCACCATTACCACCAGTAACAGTTATATTTAAGACTTGATCAATGCTAAACTCTTGTGGATCAATTAGAACATCCTGTAAAGTTCCTCTTACTGCAACATTTGAAGCTGCAGTTCTTCCATTATTATCTGACCCAGAAATTACTAATTTTGGTGGATTTACAACATCATAATTTTCGCCAGAATTGAAAACGTTAATTTTTTCAACTGGACCAAAAAATACTTTATCATCAGTTTTATAGTTTGTAACTTCTACACCATTCTCAAGAATACCACAAGCACCAGCAACTGTAGAAGTCTCAGCACCAGTATCTAATGATCTTATTAAAGAAAACTTTTTGAGAATTTTCTGTGGATTAATTTTTTTATTAACTTGCTCCTCTAGAGAAAATACATGACTGCCAGTATCTCCACTTAAAGGAACATTTATTTTTATATTTCTACCACTATCAATAAATGATCTTGCAACATAGAGTTTTACTTTGTTATTTGGGCTTAGAACCTCAATAAAATAACTTCTACCAAACTCAAGTCCTTCAATTGGATCAGTTGCTGTTCCAGCAGAATAAACTACTTCGTCACCAGTTATGAAAGGAACATTGGTTGGAAAAGAAACAATATTATAGTTGCCACTATCGGTATCTAAATCTTCAATAGATCCAGATGATAAAGATGCCTCTGCTATTGAAGATTCAACTTGATTCAAATCAATGTTATAATCAGGAAGAGAATTCGATGCTACATAGATCTCACTCTTGTCTTTTGTAATATAAGTGTTTAGAATATTTGATAATAGTTTATCATTTCCATATTCCAATTCAATGCCAGAACTTGATGCTTTTTTTACAATTCGTCTAATATCATAACCTCTTCCCTGCACCAAGTTAGTAATACCATCACCAGACAAAACAACTTCTCTATTTCCAGTAATAGAAACAGTAGCTAATCCTACAACAACATCACGATCACCTCTATTAACAATTTCAACATTATCACCATTACGGAGATATGCATCATCTAAATCTCTCTCTAATACGAAAACAGATCCATTAAATCTGTTAACTTCTATACTAGATGCCGTATTATACTTCCAAGAATTGAATGAGATTTCTTCATAAGTTTTTTCACTTGATGGATTATCAATATTTGCACCAATAGATTTTGTTCTATAAATTTCTCCAATCTGAGCATTATAGATTTGCTCTTGGGGATCAAATTCAGAAATTACACCCGTTAATCTTAATTCAACTTTTTCATTTGTATCTGTGGTATAACCATATACGATGTCGTTAGTTCTAATACTTGTCGTAGCTGGAATATTTTGAGTAACTCCAGAGCATCCTAAGAACTGAGTAATTGTTTTATCAGTATATGTAATGGTATTTGTACCACTGACCAAAACACCAGACTTGGGGAAACCAATTGTACTATCAACTGTAATGACATCATCACCAATCAGAACGTCACCAATACATTTTGATTGTGGTGTTATTGAAAATGTTCCTTCAAATCCAGGGGAAGGATCCTGATATCTTTGATAGAGATAGATTGTATAATATGATCTTCCACCTCTAATAGTGTTCTCTACTTCAGAAATTGGAGCTGAAGCGCCATTAATTTCTGTAGAATTTTCATTATCATCTTGGAACAATGTCTGTCCAGAAAGATTGAGTGGATTTCCACCACCAACCTTTTCTGCAACTAGTACTAGTCTTCTTCTGAATGATGCTTGGGATGGTTCAAATAGAAATTCTGATTGTTTTCTGACACTTGATTGTTGACCAAATAAAATAGAAATCAGAGTGTTAATTGACTCTCCAGTTCCTTTTGATTGGTAAAATGATTTTAAATTTTTAACTAAGTTGTTGATATTGAGATCTTCGTCAAAAGACTCATCTTCAAAACCTGGTGCATATAATACCTTTAGGTTTCTAAAAAATTCACGTAAGAATAGGGTGCTGAGATTGGTCACACCCATACCGACAGTATGGGCCTCTGCTTCTGTTTCTTTGAATATTACTTCGCCATTAGAATAATTACTAATACCACTAAATCCACGAATACATCCAGTAAATGAATTTGTAGTAATGCCAGTGTAATAGATTATCTCATTATTAATCTTAAATACACCATCTTTATTTGGATATCCCTTAGTAGATTCAACGTTAACAACGGTATCACTACTTGATACAGCTGATGTCAAAGTAGTAACGCCAGAAACGATATCTGATGTAATATTATCAAACTTTAGATATTGATCAAGATTATCAATCAAATCCCCAGGGCTACCCTGAGAATCTTGTGATTTGTAATACTGCTTTAAGAAGTCAACCGCCTTTGGTGTTTCTACGGAAACATAAGACGGTAATTGACTTTCAATAATTTGATTAACTTTTACTCTCGTATCAATTCCAGTCTCTATCATTTTACCTTGTTAGTTTGCCGTTTGAGTAACTTGAAGTCACTGGGAATCCGATTCCCGAAACTTGTTCACCAGAAGTAATTGTGTCCTTCACCATATTTATCGTGCTTTTGTCGATTGATAATTCAACAAATAAGTTTTCTAATCCAATAACATCATTGCTTTCTGGGAATGCCTGAACTTCTACAATTCCATTAACAACCACTGTACTAACTATGTTAATAGTGAAAATATTAATCTCACCTGTTTTGTAATCTACAACTCCAGCATTTTGAACTTTTGTAGACGCTACACCATTTTCATCAATAGCAATAAATGAAACAATACCACTCTCATAAGTGCCATTAGGAAGCATAGTTGGTGTATCTGTCATGTACAGAATTTCAGGAATACCTGCAACATTAAATCCTGTTGATTTGATATTTGCTCCTGCTGGATTTACATGAAACTGATTTCCAAAACACAACTCATATTGAGCTGGATTGTTTAGGATAGTTCTCATATTTCTTCTAATTTTTACTTTTGTAATATTAGAAGTAATTGCACTATCAGTGGCGTCAATAACATTTAATAATTTACTATATTTAAATCTTCCACCAAAATTATTAAGATCTTCAGAATCTGCAAATTCAGATAGTGTTGATATAACATTACTCTTTAGAGTGTCCAAACTAGAAACTCTACTTCCATTGTAATATACAAAAGTATCGAGTTCTATTGAAAGAATTTCAAGATCAACAATAGATTGCTTAATTCCAGCAACTGCATAATCTTTCAATCTACTTAGAATAATTCCTTTGTTAAAGTCAGATATAAAATAATCATTCTTAGGTTTGATTGATATTTCAACTTCACCAAATCTTGGTGGCGTCATTTCTTCACCACCAACCACAGAAACAGACTCGGTATCAGGAAAAATTTGTTTTACGATTGCTTCGTAATCACTAGCCGTAACCGCTCTGTACTGTGATGAATATGACCTAGGAGCAAAGTATTTAATAGACTGTAAAGACTCTATCTCAGCGCCTCCTTGCGCCTTCTGGTTGGTTGTTACTGTTATACCATTAGATGGTGAAATTCTGTTTTCTTCAGCACCTCTTAGAACCCCAGCAAAACTGAAGTTTGTGACACCATTACCTTCCAGTCCATCAGTTATAATGAATGATGCATTAATTTGACTTCCTGTTTCTAGTGCTTTACCAATAACACCATCACCAAACAGTAGTTCATATTTTTCATCTTTTACTTCTTGTAAAAAGAAAACTTCAGAAGTCGAACCAATTTTAAATAAAGTATCTGATTTTACGTATTCATCGCCCAAAGTCATGTCTTGAGGGCCTTTGACTCTTACCCTTAATGTATCAGTATCTACTGATGGATTTGGAATAATAAATCTTTGGTCTAGAGATGTATCAACATTAAATTTCTTAGTTGCGTATGAACCTTGATAAACTTCAATATTTGAGAAAGTTGCAGTTCTAGCACCAATCTGATTATCTAATGGATTATCTAAAGGTGATGTTGTGGTAATATCTTCTGGTATAGAGAATACAAAACTAGTATTTTTTGTGTTACCAGTGCAAACCAATCCTGCTTTTAGAGTTACAGTTTGACTTGAACCAGAAAATTTAACAGAAAATGATATTATTGACTTAGCTGCAGTTCTTGATCTAGGTGTATATCCAATATTTCTCGCTAATGAGACGACATTTTCTCTCAATGCGGCAGATTCAATGAAAGATTCATTGACAACCATGTTCGCATTGAATGCGCTGATGTAAGTATTATAAGCAAGCGTGTCTATCAGGACAGAAAAGTTCGATCCTTCAAAGTCAAAATCAGAAAAATCAGAATTTGCTCTCAAATAATCTTTGATTTGCGTCCTGATTTGAGCAAAATCTAAGTTTGCGTACTTTGTGAATGGCATTTTATCTGGTAGCCTCTAATACGAAGGAGAATTCTTGTGCTGGAATATCCAAACCAACAATATTATATGCAACAACGCATTCAAATTCATTTCTATCGGGCGCTGGTCTCACATTCACTTTAACATTATCGACTCTAGGTTCGTATTGATTGATTACCAGTCTGATTTCTTCTGCAATTTGGGTGGAAGTACCAAAATCAACAAAGGAAAATAGTAGATCACCTACTGGTGAACCCAGATCTGAGTCAAAAAACCTCTCAGTGAAGTTAGTTTGGACCAAATTACGAACGGCTTTCTGAATCGCCCTCTCATTTTTTAAAATAGGTAGGTCTTTTGTGACAGGATGAGCCTCAAAAGAGAACGAAATGTCCTTAAATGCTCTTGAAACCCTCTGAGTTGCCATTAATCGACCTAGTACTTTATGTATTTAGAGAGGTTTCACTGCACATCTTCATACCGACCTTCTTGAGAGTGGTACATGTCTTCACTTTTTTCAATATTTTCTCGTTCTTTCGCTGTTTTCCAAAAATATTCGTCTTCACGACCCATCCCAAGTCGCTCATAACCATTTTCTACACTGTAATATTGCGTCGAAACCTTAAAATCAGGCATTTTGGGATCAACAGGAGTCAAGCTGTTGTCAAAAATACGCATTCTGTTGTTTGGATACAGTGCATACTGCCCATTTTCCAATTCAATGAGGTTTGATGACTTATGTTCCGCAGGATTTTCACTTGTGGCATAGTCAATCACGTCTGGATCCTGGTGATAATTGTCTAGAGTACACACATAGGTGCCTCTCTGGATGCCGAAGTCGCGTGTATATAGTTCATAGTCCATTGAACCGATAAACTGCTTCTGAACGGCAACTACACCATAGTCCATACAGTTCCAAAACTGTAGATTTGGTAGATCCATATCAGGATCAGGTGTCTTTGGTTCCGAGAGAAACGCGCTGATGGGCAGTTTATCGTACATTGCAGCATACTCTGGTAAGTATGTCTCAAAATAAAAAGCGCGTCCAGGAATCGACTTAGCCGATACCCAAACGCCTTTTACAAATTCACCATGACCACTTTGATGATCAGTGAGATATTCTTTGCGAACCCAAACTTCAACTGAAGGAAGATTACAAATTAAAGCAGCCATAATGACTTAATGTATCTTCACCTATTTAACGACCCTGACCCCTATAAGGCTTACGAGCCGAGTTACGGGACGACGCCGCGAATTTTGTGTTCTTACCTTGTCCTTGCCGAGTCTTTTTGGGCTTACCAGGCATAAACCCATCTTTGACTAGACCGACTTTAGAACGAACTGCCATAATTAAATCACTCCTCTAGTAGTTGCTTCATTTCGTGACGGAAGTTTGCAGGATTCAATGAAGGATCCTGTGTCATGTAGTACTCATGTGCGTACCACTCCATTTTATCCATGAACTCCTCTTCTGTCAACTCTTCGTGGACGAGCTCCGCGCCACGGTAGACATTGTAGTAATAGTTCTTCTTCTTAGCCATTGCGACCTCCTCAGATAACGCGAGATTTTTCGTGACCAACTCTGATGCGGGGATCACACCAGATCTTATATCCTGCGGCAATCGCATCCAGACAGAAGGAGACATCCTCTCCACACATGTCCTGTACATCACCACTCTCAAAGACTTGCATCTTCGGAGCAAACCAAGGATACTTCATTTGCTCATTCTCAAACACACCATGCTTGATTAGGATCCATCCGAAACCTGCATAATCGACTGTGAAAGGCTTCTTACGATTCTTCATCGTATCCAGAGTTTCGTGATTCATCACTCCACCATTCTTGGCAAAGTCGTCTTCCTCTAGCCAGTGCGCCACAGAGGTGGTCTTTCCGTCTTCGGTACAGTACCACCCCGAAGCGATGTCTTCGTCCATTAGAACGAGTTGTAGGAACTTCTCAGTGTTGAATACGATGTCACTATCGATCCACAACTGATAGTCATACTTCAGCTTGCCATCCCAGGGAATCTGATCAGGTCCTCGTAGGACATTCGCTCCAAGACACTTGCATCTTGCAAAGTTTACCATGGAAGAATAGTCCTGACTAATCTGAATGCTAGCACCATACTGCACTAGATCAAAACAGAGTTGTACAAAATTCTTCAGATACGTATATGATACCCCTCGACCAGGCAGACAGAATACAACTGTCTTACCCTTGATCATTTCTCTAGCTTTATCGTAGTCCCACTCTGGAACAGAAGCTTTCTTCGCAGGCGGTTTCGCCTTAATCGTAAATCCTTTCGCCATGTCGTGAATGATGAACTCAGTTATTCTAACGTATTATATAGCGCCTGTCAATCATCCACGGGACAGTCCTCTCCAGTCTCTAAAACAATGTCATTCCCATCGACATTCGCTATGAGACACGTCCCGTCGTACCATCCCATATCGTTCACCAAATACTCTGGGAGTAATATCATGTAATCGTGAGTCACAGGATCGACCTCTACGGTTAGATAAACTGGCCCAGAATTTTTTTTCATATCAATGTTTTCGTTCTTCGATTATATATGGGGCGGGGGTTTTCTAAAAAGTATTCGGCGTAACATAAAGCTCGCTTGGGTAACACTTTATAGATTAGGGGATCCTACCCATTTTAAACACGGGGGGCCATCGCCGCCTTAATTAACAATAACCGCGCCGCCGATAACTGTCAAAAAAGGGGGCAATGTAGCCCCCTTAAGTGTTATTCAAAGCTAGGGATCTTATCTAATGCTTCCTGCTGATATTTGTCAGAGAGGACACCAGCGAAGAATGAAGCTTCAGAGGGAAACATCTGTCCCAAGCGTGGTTGTTCATCTGTCTGAATGTTACGCTCAACCCATCGAATCTGTTGGGTTTCGATGTCACTGCACATTGAGAAGATTGCCATGAATTGTTGTTAGTTAGTGTGTGTAGAGTTGTTGTTGATCAGTAGTCGATGTTGCCGTTGATGTATTCCTCGACGTTGAACTTGTCATCGTCGTTGTTATCATCACGAAGATCACGAAGTTCAGGAATATCGAAGATCTCACCAGGGGCATCAGCGATTTCAGAAAAAAGGTCGTCGTACATTGTTTGAAATTGAAGGGCGATTGTACAGGGATCAGTGTAACTCAAAAGTTAGCAAGTTTCATGGAAGAGAAGAACGGAACGGTTGTAATTCCTTGGGCAGTGTTCATCGAAACGAACCAATCAAATGCCTTCTGGAATACACGATCGCCAACATCTCCGTGCTCAGAGAGAATAGCATTCAGACGTGATTTGGTGGTGTTAGATTGCCAACCGCCATCAAAGAGACGAATGAAAGTATCACCAACCTCAGCAATTTTGTTGCCGTGGAGGAACACTGTGGAGACGTTAGATTCTTCGTCAAAGGTAACAGCAGTGTTAGCAGATTGCCAGTTCAGGTTGTTCTGAATGGCGTTGTTCATTTGCTGTTCGATCTTACGCATGAGAGAAAAGTGAAGTGGTTTGTTTGGTATGTGGCCAGTATAGGGCCCCGAAGGGCAGAATCAGAGGAGGAGTGGACGGTTCAGCGACCGTACCCATAGTCGCGGGCGTCCCGCTGATAACGGCGGCGGTCGTAGTCTTCCGCCGTGAAATAATCATCGAAGTCACCGTCGCCCATGTCGTGAGCATAGTTGGCAGGTTGCTGCCCTGCCCGTCCCGTGATGGAAGCGAAGGTGAAACGGTCGAAGTTGGGTTGTTTGTTTGTCATGTGGCTATTGTAGGGCCTAATGGGTCGGTTTTCAGGTCAGGAGGGCCAGTGCTTCGGGTGTCACACTGTCCACGGATTCGTCTTCATACACACGAACCCATGCGATCGGTTCCCCAGTGGTGAGACGCCAGATCATTTGATCACCCTCTCCATCGGATTGGCGTTGGCCGGCGATGCGATAGGCGGCGGCAATGGTGGGGGTGTAGTCTGCCCCGTACTCATCAAAGGAACCGAAGGAGACTGGCTGAACTGCGAACATGGTGGTTTGTTGTGTTGTGGCTATTGTAGGGCCGCTCAGGCGAAGGTGGCACCGTATTTGGCCCAGTTGGCGAATCGACCATAGGAGAGGTCCGAAGGGCACAGCAGACGCATGGCAAGCAGTCGGAACTGATCACGGCGGCGGACCTGGTAGGTTGCCTCATCGCATGAGGTCCAGAAAACGGTCACGTCACGGGTCAGCAGTGGGAGCTGGATGCCGATGGTGGCGGTGCTGTTCGGTGTGAGGATTTCCATGTGGTTTGTTGTCTTGTGGCCAGTATAGGGCCCCCTAGGGGCGGATCAGTGGTAGACTGGGCCGGTTCCTCAACCGAACACCGTATCAGCGATGGCGGTGACGCCATCCACCCATTCCCAACGGGTGATCTGCTCAGTGGCAGGCACGGCACGATCCATGTCGTGCTTCCGCTGCAATGCCACAGCGTACTCCTGATCTTCCCCGTAGGGTCCGACGTGATCCATTTTGGTCACAGTGCCTGAGAACGTCGTCCAAGTGCGACGGATGTAGAAGGAGGATTCGTAGAGGTTTGTTTTTTTCATGCCTTAAGCATGGCACAGATTCCAGAATTTTGCTGTATCGGTTGATACCGTTTTGGAAATCCAGTTGGCGAACCGGCCCCTGGCATTTCTCTTTACTTATGGCATCAGACTTTGCAGGAGTTCTTCATCATAAAGATCTTTAATTTCTTCGGTTACATCAATTTCATCCCATTGTGAGATTCCATCAGTTCCGTTCATCATTGCATCGAAAGCATATGCACAGAGCGTGTCAATATCCATCCCATCGATGATGTGGTTGATGTAATTTTCCTTGAGAGTGTAAAGATCAGATTCGGTCATGATGTTGTTAGTTAGTGAGTGAATGAGTTAGTGTTAGTTTCAGATCAGAGATTGCATTCTGACAACTTCAACTTCAGTGTCATCAATTTCAACTGATTCAATCACGAACTGGGGATGCAGTTCCATACACCTTGCGATTGCAATTCCAGCGTTCGGTGCAATGTATGCCAAACAATCGTTCATCTGTTTGCGTTCATCACGACCGTAGATGAGGAACTTTGACTCTTGCATTTTTTGGTGAATTTTTGAACTTGAAACTACAATACCACATTTTGAGCACTGTGCTCATTTACTGTGCCACTAAAACTATTGGCACACATTGTTGTTACTTTTCAGGGAAATTCTTGCAAACGGCATCACACAAGATGCGGGTTAATTCTTCTTGGGTTTCGGGATACTTTCCCTCCCACATTTCCCAACAAAATGTTTCAACAATGGAATCAATATCCTCCATAAGTTGTTCACGTTGGGTGAGCAATTCTTGGGTGTTCATTAACATTTTTTGATCGATGAATCCATCATGACAGATCCACCACGAAAAGACAAGGGCCCACGACCAGTTCTCCAACTGTCACAGGGCCCCCTTGATTAATATTTTTAAAACGAATATTCTGGCTCATTCTTTACACTTACTGACAAAGCTTCATCTCCTTCGAGTCCCAAAAGCTTTGCCCAGTCTTCATCACATTCTGGGAGCTCCAGATCATCATAAACGTACATGTCTAGTGTAACCTGTACGTGACGCTTGTGTGCAACAGACATTACGTGTGCCATGTGATGTGTGTGATCTCGATGTGTATTGTATCACGCATAGTGCTTGTATGCAAGCTCTACGAGATCATATGTGTTGTGTGCGTAATCCTCGTCGAGATCTGACGTATACGTGTCATTCTCGTCGAGATTTTCATAGAGTGATTCTATGATGTGATCTAGTGCGAAATCGTCGTACATGTGTGAATCTAGTCGAGATTTATATGATGATTATAGCACTATATATGCGATCTAGTCGAGATTTGTGTATAAGTGTTGATTATCTCGTCGAGACTTTCTTAGACGAGATCTGATAATTCTGGGGGTTGACAAAGACTCTCTCCTGTGTTAGAACGGGCTTTACTTACAACTACTCCGCACATTTACAAGGACATTTAGAGAGGTATTATTGGATAGTATCCAGAGAACTATTCTCAATAAAAACAAACCTTACAGCCATGTTTTTTTAACCTTTTATTTAACATGTTAAAAATGTTACTTTTTCGGCTTATGTGAACAATTCTGTTGGTGTTTATACATCCAGGTGTATGGTTTCCAATGACCTTTAGGAGGACTACAACCACAGTATTTGCAAGGTTTTATGTCCCATGGATGATTAGAAAGCGGAAGTTCTGTCATTACCATTTACCCAAGGGACATTTTGCCGCAAACAGTCTTGTTTTCATAGACATTATGCAACCACATTCTTTACACATATCTCTATTTTTTATGTAAGAATCACACTCTTTACATATGGTTAATCTCTCCTTTTGTTTATCTTGACCTTCAAAAAGGGCAACATCTAATTGTTTAACGACATCTGTACCTGTTTGTTTTAAGGACTTGATTTGTTTACCAAGAAGTTTAAGTTCTTCAAGATACTCATTCAGTCGTTCTTTGTTGTTTTGGGAGTTGTTGTTCATAGTCATAATAGTCTATGATGTGTTCATACAAAGTTTTCTTCTTTTTAGTTAGTTGAGATTTGGTATAGTAATAATTCAAGATTTCATTATAATCGAAAACGGGAGAATAGTCAATCATCGGACCTTGTAATAATTTCAGATTTAATGTCATTGGCACCTGTTGCTTCATACATGTAAGTTGCAGCTGATCTTGGGGAAGTATGTTCACCACAAGTAAAGACATCACAGACCGCCATGCCTTTTTCAGGCCATGTATGAATTGAGATATGTGATTCTGCAAGAAGAGCAATAGCAGTCACACCTTGAATATCAAACTTATGTGATGTAACATTTAATAATGTGCTTTGAGATAATTGAGCAGCATTGATCAAAATGTTTCGGATATGTGCCTCATCATCTAATAATCCAAACGGGCATCCTTTGAGTGTAAAGAGAATGTGAATCATAGGAGTTTAGATGCAGAGATGAATAATAAGAAAGTCAGCATGATTACAAC
>Ga0213860_10000036_pt1 | contig 51018 bp, 44 predicted proteins | sample PICome_3_FD_160118 | JGI IMG/M metagenome (GOLD analysis project Ga0213860, IMG submission 160118) | Coastal seawater microbial communities near Pivers Island, North Carolina, United States - PICO550 | ecosystem: Environmental > Aquatic > Marine > Coastal | place: USA: North Carolina...
GCATCTGTTGGTATTGCTCAAACAACTCCAAGTCTGTTTGCTCAGGTAATCCTTGCTGAGGATCTTCCTGTTCTCAGAGTTACTAAGCAAAATGCAAGATTTGAACCTGGTGAGTTGCTGTATGTGAATTCTGACTTTAGTAATGGATCTACTGATCTGACTGTGATCAGTTTCAATGATCTAACTGGTAAGTTGAACATCAGTGGATCTACCAGAATTGAGTCTGGAGATACACTTACTGGTGGCACAAGTGGTTCTAAGTGTACTATTGATAACGTAGTAAGTTATGTTGGTAGTTTTGAGATCGATGCATTCTCTGACGTAACCCGTGGTTGGAAAGATGATATTGGCAAACTGAGTGAAGATTACTCAGTCATGGGTGATAATGATTATTATCAGAGAATGTCTTATTCTATTCAGAGTGAGAAGACATTTGATGATGTCATCAGTTATGTCAATGAGAATGTTCACCCAAGTGGATTCAAGAACTTCAAAGACATGCAGTTGACACCTAGTGCGTCTCTGCTGAACGGACAGAATGTTGGCGCATCTCTAACAACTGCACAAGAAGAACCATTCCTGGTTCTCGATGTTATTGCTGACGAAGGTGCTCTGAGAGTTGATACAATTAATGACTTTGACTTTGCCAGAGACGTTGATGCTACAACCACAACGTCTAAGTCTATTGATCTTGAAAACATCAGAATTACAGACTACATTCTGAACAAGACAAACAGAGTTATTCCTATTGACGATATTAGTGGACAATTCTTGGGTGGTCCTCAAGACGAGTTCCTGTCATATGCTGATGTATTCCAGTTTGCTTCTGGTAGAAGAACCAACAAGTTCTTGGTTCAAACTAGAAACATCACTGAGAATGATGAACTGAATGTACGTGAAGTTATTTTGGTTGCCAATAGCAACAACACATATACTCTTGAGAAAGCAGGTGCTGGAGATAGCATTGGTGAATATGATGGATCTTATGATGGTGTTCAATATGCTCTGAGATTCAGTCCTAATGATCCTGATGATGTTGATTATGAAATCAAAGCACTGCAAACCATCTTTACCAATAACACTGGTTTCGGATCTCAGGCAATCGGATTTGTTGATCTTTATTCTCAACAAGTAACTATCGGTGCTGCAAATACATCAACCATCTTAGGATTCACAACTGCAATTACAGACACCATTTACGGTAGTTTTGAAATCTATGATTCTACTGATGATAGAACAGATTATGTTGAAGTTGTTCTGACTCATAATGATGATGATACTCACCTGACAGAAGTTGCAGCATTCAATACTAATGTTGGACTCAATGGACTTTCTGGTCCATTTATCGGAACATTTGGTTCCGACTTGACATCTGGTGTCATGAATCTTGTATATCATAATGACGGTGCCAATGAAGTTACTGTCAAGTCTCAAATCATTGGTATTGGTACAACTGCTACTGGAATTGGAACTTACAGATTTGCACCACAAGGAACACCTGCAGGTGCTGAAAGAACTGGTAGATTTGAATCTAACTTTGCTCTTGTTACTGGTGGCACTAAGACTAAGATTGCTGGAATCAGCAGCACTGTTGATGGATCTGCCAAAGCTCTTGTAAGAGTTAGTATTGGTGAAACTCAAGCAATTCATCAGGTTTACATTACTAATGACTCCACTTCTCAAGTAGAAACTGATGTTGCAAGTTTTGCCTATGCTTCAGTAAATGATGTAAATGGTATTGGCACATTCTCTGCAGAATACAGTAATGATGGTGTGGACATCATGTTCCATCCAGATTACAGTGGTGATATTGAAGCACAAACATTCAGTGAAATCATCTACACCGAACTTGATCAGAACAGTAATGATGATGGTGTTGGTGGAACAACTTATGGTGGAATCACTCAGCAGGCACTCCACAGTGTTTACTTTGGATTGAACCAGAGAGACAAGACTGCATTCGAAGCAAAGCATAACGGATCTCCAATCTATGCTAAGACTCTTGATCCAAGCAATACTGGTATTCTCAGCACCACCACTGGTACATTCACCATGGACCACTTCTTCTACAGTGGTGAGGAACTGCAATACAGAGCAGAATCTAACCTTGCTGGTGTTGCTGGAACTGGTATCGTCTATCAATCTGGTGCTGGTACAACTGCTAGATTGCCAGAAACTGTATACGCAATCAGATTGAATCAGGGTAGATTCAGAGTTGCTATTTCAACTGCCAATGCACTTGCTGGTACTGCTGCCACATTCACTGCCGTAGGATCTGGCAACCAGCACATCTTCTCTATGGTGAAGAGAGCATCTAAGACATTGCTGACTATTGATAACATTGCTCAAGGTCCAATCAGCAGAACACCTTTTGAAGAGCAGACAATGCATGCCGTTGGTGCTGGCACAAGCATCATTCAACTGAGTGGAATTGCATCTGCTAGAGCAAATGACATTCTGAGAATTAATGATGAATACATGAGAATCACCACTGTTGGTCTTGGTTCTACCAATGCTTCAGGCATCACTGGACTCAGCACTCTGCCTCTTGCAGAAGTTACCAGAGGATATGTTGGATCTTCAGCTGTTGCTCACGGTCAGTTTGATACTGTAACTCTTTACAGAGGTGCTTTCAACATTATTGACAGCACGATTCATTTCACTGAACCACCAAGAGGACCTGGTATCACCAGACTCAATGATAGAAATCTGCCACTGCCAAGATCTTCTTTCCAAGGCAGAGTATATCTCAGAAAAGATTATGATACTAACGCAGTATTTGATGATATTGCAGATGAGTTTGATGGAACTAAGTCTAACTTTATTCTGACATCTGACAAGCAAAATATTACTGGTATTGGAACTACAGGTGGTAATGGTGTTGTATTCATCAATGGCATCTTCCAATCACCATCTTCTCCAAACAACCCAGATAATAACTTCGGTATTACTGAAAGTTCTGGAATCAGCAGCATCACATTTACTGGTGTTAGATCTGATACTGGACAGATTATTGATCCAAGTGATATTAATAAGAACCAACTTCCTAGAGGTGGTGTTCCCATCACATTTGGATCTACCACTGGACTTGGATTCGCACCTCTTGTACCAGCAGAAGTTATCCCAACCGTAACTCTTGGACAACTGACTGCAGTTTCTGGTGTCTCTACTACTAGCCCTAACGTTTCGATTACAAACGTCAACTATGACAACGTAACTGGTGTTATGACTGTAACTGCTGCCAACCATGAGTTGACAGTTGGTGATAAGATTCGACTTCGCAACATTCAGTTCACATGTCCTGCTAACGGTCCTTTTACTAATAACTTCACATATCCATCCGATAAGGGAGTCTCTTTTGATATCAGTTCTTTTGTCTACGATAACCTGACAGGTCTTTCTACAGTTGGACTGACATCTGCACACAACTTCAGAGTTGGCAGAATGGTTCATCTTGAGGGTATTGAATTTAGTTGTGCTGCTCCTCATGCTGGTGTTACTACAACCATCTTCCCAGATGGAAGTTCTGGCAGAAAAGCAGTAGATATCAACAAGTATCCTATTATCGGTATTGCTGGAACTAACTCCTTCCTCGTCAATGTTGGTGTCTGCACAATTCCACACAATTATGTTGGAAATGGAACTGCATTTGAAGTCAAACCAACAGGTCCATACTATGCTACTAAGATTCTCTCTGATTCACAGTTTGAGACTCAGGTTGGCATCGTAACCTTCGCACACACATATAACACTGGTGGTACGGTTGCTAAGTGGAATAATGCTACATTTGGTAGTGGATACTCAACAGTTACTGCACCTGCAATTGCTGTTACAGAGGCTGGTCACACTGGTGCTGAGGCACTTGTTAGTGCAACCGTTGGTGCTGGTGGCACTCTGATCTTCACCATCAACCAGGCAGGCAGTGGTTATGTTGATCCAACAATCAATATCGCACCTCCTTCATATGATAACCTCACTATTGAAGGTGTTTCTAGACTATCTGTTGGTGCTACCACTGAAGTTGGTTTGGGTATGTCGGTCACCGTTGGTGTTCTTGGAATCAATACTCATTACAACAACATTCCAATTGTTGACTTTGATTATACAGATACCATTGGTATTGCAACAGTCAGTGCCGTTGGTCATGGATTCACAAGTGGTGATGTTGTAAGACTGAAGAATCTTCAGTTCTCCCCTGCTGCACCTGTTGGTTCTGGTGGAACTATCTTCCCACACTCCGATATTTCTGTTGACTACACAGTTCTTCAGTATGTTGATGAGAATAGATTCACGGTTAACATCGGTATTGCAGATACTCAAGGTGTTGGATATGCATACAGTGCAGGAACTGGTGGTGTTGCAATCAGTGGTGTTGGTGCCACAATGTTTGAGGTAAAACAGTTCGATATTCCAAAACGTGGTTATGGATTCCTGAAGGGTGATGTATTCAGAATCACTGGTATTACAACTGATCCAACTGCAGGTGACAACTATCAAGATTTTACTCTGACAATTGTTGATGCTTTCCAAGATAACTTCGCATCTTGGCAGTTTGGTGAACTGGATTATATTGATAGTGTTAAGGCATTCCAAGATGGAATCAATGCAAGATTCCCACTTGCATACAATGATCAGTTGATCAGTTTCGAAACCGATCCTACCGATCCAGATTCTGTACTGATTGATATCAAGTATCTGCTCTTGGTATTTGTCAATGGTATTCTGCAGGTTCCTGGTGAATCTTATGAGTTCTTCGGTGGCACATCGATTCTGTTCTCTGAGGCTCCAGCACCAGAGGATAACGTTGATATCTTCTTCTACAGAGGAACTGGTGGTGATGATAGTTTCCTGAAGGATGTTTACGAAACCCTGAAACCAGGTGATGAGGTTCGTCTGAAGAGAACACCTCTTATTGAAAAGAATGATGCTGCATATGACTTCTCCAACTTCTCTCAGGAGTACAAGAGAACCATCGTTGGTATTAAGTCTTCCAGTGAAATTGAAACTACTCTCTATAGAGGTGAAGGTGTCAACACTGTTGAACCAAAACCACTTTCTTGGACTAAGCAGAAAGTTGATAAGTTCCTTGGTGGAACATGGATTCCTAAAGCAAGAGACTCCATCGAAGCACAAGTATATCCAACTGCAAAGATTATCAGCAATGTAGTTTCTACTGGAACCACACAAATCTTCGTTGATAACAATGAGTTGTTCCTTGGTGCTACAGGCAATACCAATGAACTGGGTGCAATCATGATCAGTGGATTCTCTACTGCTGGCATTGGTTCTACCACAACAGTTCCAACAGAAGTTATTACTGGCATTCTGCCAGGTGGTGTAAGAGGTTATCAGGGTATCGTTACTGGTATTCAGACATCTTTTGCAAGACTGGAAGAGTTTACTGGATTTGATGTTTCTAAGACAGTTTACAGAAAGCAACTTGGTTTGACTGATGGGACTAACAATGATCCACAGGGTCTGTTCATTAGACCAGATGGTGAGAGATTATATGTTCTTGATGGTAATACTTTGAGAGTTACTGCATGGAACCTGTCTACTGCATTTGAACTTGATACTGCCACTATTGACAATACTAACCACATTGGCATTGGTACTCAACTTCAAAGTGTATTTGATCTTGACTTCTCTACTGATGGTACAAGAATGTATGTCATCGGTCAGGGTGCAGCTGCACCTTTCGTATTCCAAGTTAACCAGTTCAACCTGACCACTCCATGGGAACTGACTAGTGTTCTCCCTGCTGGTGTTTCTACAAATACCACAATCTCTAACCAGGGACAGTTGCACAGATCACTGCAAGTTGTGAACAGTGGACAGCAAATGATTACTCTGTCTCCAAGTCAGGCATGCTTCCGTAACTATGATTTTGGCACAAACTTTGATATTACAACAATTAGTTTCGGTAGCAGTATTGCAGTTACAGATGATGCCGCACCATCTGACTTCAACTTCAGCACAAATGGTGAGAAGATGCTGGTTATCGGTGCAGATACTCAGAGATTCTTAGAATATAATTTGACTAGTGGATGGGATATCAGCACACTTGGTATCGGATCAACTTCTTCGTATGTTCTCGGTGCTGGTGTAAGTCATTCTTCTACTATCAAACCAGATGGTGAGAGAGTATTCTTGGTAAGCAATGCTGGTGTTGGATCACAGTTCCACTTCAGTGTTCCACCTGCAGGTTTGGGTCTGATCTTCCAGTTAGATCTTACTGATGTTCCTGGTGGACTTGCTGAGAGACAAGAGTTGGTACGTGGATATAGAATGCTGGTTTATGATACTGCAGTTGGAACTGGTGTAACAACTATTGTCGGATCTGCCATTTCGACTGGTATTGGAACTGATAATGTTATTGGTATTTCTTCCAACAATCTTGATAACATCTATGAAGTTTATTATAGTCAGTTCGATGGGACAAATGGCATTGCCACTTGTTTCGTAGATCCAGCAACCAATATCGTTGGTATCGCAACTACGGGTGATTATCATAATCCCGCAGGTAAGATGACTTGGGGTAGAATTACTGGATATGACAGAGGAACACCTGCCGTGAATATTCTGCCTGATGGTAACCACTTCGATGTTGGAATGTCAACATATCCAACATTCCAGAGAAGAAATTCTGGACTGAGAGATACAGGTGCTCTCAAGAAGTCCTTATAAATATAAAAAAACCAAAATCGTCAAATAATGTCTGCGATTATTACAGATCAGTTTAGAATATTGAATGCTGAGAATTTTGTAGCTTCGATTGCGAACACTGCTAATTCTTATTATGCATTCATGGGATTATCTGATCCAACTGCCAGTGGGTATGGTAGAACGTCTACTTGGAATGGAACGGCTGGACCACCATTCCCAGTAGACAATAGCAATTACTCTAACCATACGTATGACACGATGCTATTTGGCAAACGTGTCACATCTGCTAACGCTAGACGATTGGTTAGAAAGGTAAACTGGATTTCCGGTTCTACTTACGATTACTATAGACATGACTATAGTCCTACTAATCGTTCTCAAGTAACCAGTTCGAATCGTTTATATAGTGCGAATTACTATGTTGTAAATAGTGAGTTCCGTGTTTATATTTGCTTGGATAATGGAACTGCCACAGGCATCTCTACCACTCCATCGGCATCTCTTGACGAACCAACATTTACTGACGTAGAACCTAGCACTGCAGGCACTAGTGGTGATGGTTATCTGTGGAAGTATCTGTATACAATTAGTCCTAGTGACATTGTTAAATTTGACTCTACGGAATATATCACCGTTCCCAATGATTGGTTGACAACAACCAACACAGGAATTCAAGCTGTTAGGGATAATGGTGATTCTGATACAAATAACAACCAGATCAAGGTTGTTGCTATTGATGAACCAGGTTTAGGATATCCACAATTTACTGCTAGAGAGTTCAATATTCTTGGTGATGGTACAGGTGGTAGAGTTAGAATTACAACAAACTCTCTTGGACAGGTCACAGAAACTCAGATTACATCTGGTGGATCTGGTTATTCTTTCGGTAGAGTTGATCTGTCTTCAGAAAACTCTGGTGTACAAACTTCAACTTCTGCATTTGCAAAACTGACACCAATCATTCCACCCTCTAAGGGACATGGTGCTGATGTTTATAAGGAGTTAGGTGCAGATAAGGTTCTGATGTATGCTAGATTTGATAATTCGTCTTATGACTTTGCTAGTGACACTATCTTCTCTCAGGTTGGAATCGTCAAGAATCCAGCAGTAAGAGGAACTGATACTATTTTCACCGATAACCAGTTCTCTTCTCTATATTCAATCAAGTTTGCATCTCAAAGTAGTGCTCAGGATTTGAATATCGGTGATAAGATTGAGCAAACAGTAGGTGTAGGAACCACTGCTAGAGGTATTGTTGCTTCTTATGATACTGAAACAAGAGTAATCAAGTATTATCAAGATAGAAGTTTGTATTACAATATTGGTACTGGTGATGAAAAAGATGCTGTTGATGTTAATACCAGAGCACCAGTAGTTGATTTTACATCAAGTGCTAATGCGATTACGAAAACAGGTGGATCGTTTAGTGTTAACGTTGATCAAAACTTTAGTGGTGTGACAACAACTTTGACATCTGGCAGAGTTGTCAATTTGGGAGTCAACTTTACAAATGGACTTGCAAATCCAGAAATAAATAAAAGGAAGGGAGAAATCATCTACCTTGACAACAGACCCTCTGTTACCAGGAATGAGAGACAGAAGGAAGACGTTAAAATCGTATTAGAGTTCTAATAAAATGCCACAACAGACAAATCTAAACGTCAACCCATATTATGATGATTTTGATCCTGATAAGGATTATTACCGTGTACTATTCAAGCCCGGTTTTCCTATTCAGGCAAGAGAACTGACGACTCTGCAGTCTATTCTGCAGAATCAAATTGAAAGTTTTGGAAGTCATATCTTCAAAGAAGGATCCATTGTCATTCCTGGCAATGTGGTGTATGACGATCAGTTTTATGCTGTTGAAATTGATGCGACTCATCAAGGTGGTGATGTAAGTTTATACATTGATAATTTTGTTGGCAAAAGAATTGTCGGTCAAGAGTCTAACGTAACAGCTCAGGTTCTGCATGTCATTTCGCAGAATGAGTCTGAGAGAGGTAATATCACACTCTATGTGAAGTTTATTGATTCTGGTAATACAAATACATTTGCATCTTTTACAGATGGTGAAAACCTTGAGACTTTAGAAGCAGTAGATTATGGCACTACAACTATCCCAGTGGGTAATACCTTCGCAACTTGTATTGCTGAAAATGCTAATTCTATCGGTGCAGCTGCACATATTGGTGATGGTATCATGTTCCTCAGAGGAACATTTGTAAGAGTTTCTAAGCAGACTCTTCTGCTTGAGCAGTATTCAAATACTCCTTCATATAGAGTTGGTTTAGTCATCAATGAGACTATCTCAACAATTAAAGATGATGCCAGTCTGTATGACAACGCAAAGGGATTCTCTAACTATACTGCACCTGGTGCAGACAGATTACAGATTGAATTAGTCCTTGGTAAGAAGTCTGTATCTGATACCACAGATGTAAACTTCATTGAACTTCTGAGACTTGAAAATGGCAAGATCAGAAAGATCATCAAGAATACTGATTACAACATCATTCGTGACTATCTTGCGAAGAGAACATTTGATGAGTCTGGAGATTATTCTGTCAGAGATTTTGAGTTAGATATTTTCAATTCTTTGAATGATAGACTTGGCAATAATGGTTTGTATTTTGCCAATCAATCTACATTTGAAGGAAACACTCCTACAGACGATCTTGCATGTCTGAAGGTAGGTCCTGGTCTTGCATATGTCAAAGGATTTGACGTAGAGAAGAATGGGACAACAATTATTGACGTAAACAAACCCAGAGAGACTAAAGAAGTCAAAACTTCTGCAGTTGATTTTGAGATGGGTAACCTCGTCAAAATCAATCATGTAACTGGTGTTCCTCAGTTCAAGAGTTCTGTTCAACTGTTTGATAGAAGAAGAGCAGGTGGTGGAGGTGGACAAGGTAACCAAATCGGTGAAGCAAGAGTATATGCTGTAAAGGCAGAAACTGCCGTTGGTATTGTAACTGCATCCTCTACATTTGATTGCTATCTGTACGATGTTCAAACATACACCAGACTGAATGTTAACTCCAACCTTAGTGGTGCTGAACTGCCAGAGTCTTCTTACATTAAGGGACTGAGCAGTGGTGCTACTGGATATGCTACTACTGTTGGCACAGGTAGCAGTCAGATGTATCTGAGACAGACCTCAGGATCATTTATCCAAGGTGAGGCTATCTCTATCAATGGCATTTCTATTACCCCCAGAACTGTTACTACAGTCAAGGAGTATGGTGCTAGTGATGTCAGAATGGTATTCCAAGACACTAGTGCGGTTGCTGGATTCAATACTGACTTCCAAGCAGATACAAGTTTAGATTTCAGAGTACCCGTCAACTTCAGTGTTGCCGATACCCTTACCATTTCTAACACTGGTGCCACCACTTCTGCAGGTAACAACTTTGCCAACTTTAAGGTTGGGGATATTGTTAGATATCAGAAGCAGAGTTCAACTGTTCCAACATTCAACAGAGTTGCTACCGTTGCTGCAGATGGTCTCAGCATGACTCTGGCAGCAGTTGCTAGTGTAAATGGTGTATGTGATGGAACACTTCCTAGTGGAACTATTGAAGTTCAATTTACCACTGGTAAGAGCAGAATTCAGAATGAAGGTGAAGGACACCTGTATGCTCAACTTGATGATGGTAATATTGCCACAGTTGATTTTGAAGGATCTGATCTGAAAGCAGTTGTGCAGATCACTGGTAAGACTACCAATGGTAGTGGTGTCATGACACTCTCTGCCTCTGATGTTACTGGTCTCACTGATGTCCTGTTTGAAGCATTTGATGAAGAGAGATATTCGGTTGTATACAGTAATGGTAATATTGAACCACTGAGAGAAAGTCAAGTCTCTATTTCTTCCAACGTTGTAACTATCAGTGGATTGCGTAATAGTCAATCTAACGTTGCAGTAACTGCCACAATTAGAAAGACTGCTATTCAGAATAAGCAGAAAGTATATAACAGAGTTTCCTCTGCTGAAATTACCAGATCTAAGTACAGCAGTTCTGGTTCTAATGCCAATACAAGCATCAATGATGGTTTGACACAGAGCAACTTCTTTGGTCTGAGAGTTCAGGACAAGGAGATCTGTTTGAATGTTCCTGATGTTGCCAATGTATTTGCTGTCTATCAGTCAATTGATGAGAATGCAGTAACCCTTGACACTGCTACATTCTTCACTAACGCAGATATTAATGATAGTGTTATTCTTGGTGAGAATCTGATTGGAAATGATTCTGGCACAATTGCTAAGGTTGTTACTAAAGCAGCTAACCAGATTACCTTTGTTTATCTAAACCAGAACAGATTCAGAACACAGGAAAATGTTAGATTCCAAGAGTCTAACGTTTTTGCACAAATCTCTGCTATCACACCAGGAAGATATAGTGATATCACAAATAGATTTAATTTAGATAAGGGACAGAAAGATCAATACTATGATTATTCACGTTTGGTTAGAAAGGATGGATATCCAGAACCTAGCAGAAGAATCACTGTAATTCATGACAACTACACCGTACCATCTAATGATGAGGGTGATATCTTCACTGTTGGAAGTTACGATGGTGAAAGATTTGGTATGGATGTTCCAAACATTGGACCAAACTTAGTAAGAGCATCTGATACTCTTGACTTTAGACCCAGAGTTGCCACATTTGATCCTGGAACTGCTACTAGATCTCCCTTTGATTTCAATTCTAGATCTTTCGCAAGTCAACCAAAACTTCTGTTGGCTGCAAATGAAAGTTCTATCATTGGATATACATTCTATGCACCTAGAATTGACAGACTTTATTTGAATAAGACTGGTCAGTTTGTATATGTTGAGGGTGTACCTGATAGAACACCTAAGGCACCAGAGAAAGATGGTGATTCCATGCTGATTGCTAATATCAGCATGCCTGCATATCTCTATAACACAGAGACCGTAAGAATCTCTAGTGTTGATAATAGAAGATATACGATGCGTGACATCGGTAATTTGGAAGATAGAATTGATGCACTGGAAGAAGTAACAGCACTGAACCTGTTGGAAGTTGAAACACAGTCTCTGCAAGTTCAAGATGCTACTGGTCTGAATAGATTTAAGTCTGGTTTCTTTGTTGATAACTTTGCAACCACTGACTTTATTGATGACAGAACTGTGATGCTGCCAGAAGATGGTATTCTGAGACCATTCCGTGATGCAACAACACTGACAGGTTTGCTGTCACCTAAGACTAGTGTTCCTGACAATGAGTTGGATCTTGCTGTTGACTATGATCTGCTTGATTCTAATGTCAAGAAGACTGGCAATGTAGTAACTTTGGACTACACTGAGAAGCAATATATTTCTCAACCACATGCAACTAAAGTTGAGAACGTAAACCCATTTGATGTTGTTCTCTACAATGGTAGTGTTAGTCTGAATCCACAGTCTGACTTCTGGGTAGTTAATCGTTGGGCTGGTGGCATCACACTTAATGCTGCAGCAGGTGGTAGACAAGGTGGTTTTGGTTTCGTAAGAACTGTCAGCAACGTTGCTGATCGTTTCATGAGATCTAGAAACGTTCACTTCTTCTCTGTTGGTCTGAAACCATATACCAGATACTATCAGTTCCTTGATGGAAATGGTGAAGTTGACGTTGTACCCAAACTTCTTGAAGTTGAGAATGTAACCAGTGTATTTGAAGTTGGAGAAACTGTTGTCGGATCTATTGATGGAACAGATCTTTGTAGTTTTAGAATTGCAAGACCAGATCACAAGGAAGGTCCTTTTGCAACACCCACAACTTCCTATACGATCAACCCATACGACAATACAACAACCCTACCTACATCCTATTCTGTAGCATCTACTGTTCTGAACGTAGATACCAGAGCAATGGCTGCTGAAGCACAAGGTGCATATTCGGGTAGAGTCGAAGTTGGAATGAGACTGAGAGGACTGAATAGTGGTGCTCAGGCAGATGTATCTGACGTAAGATTAGTCAGTGATAATGGTGGTGATTTGCTGGGATGCTTCTTTATCAGAAACCCCAATGCAAGTCCTGCACCTGACGTAAGAATTACCACAGGAACTAAGGAGTACAAACTCACTAATAGTCCCACCAATGCAGAACCTCTGCCAGGTAGTAAGTTAATCTCTACCGCAGAAACCAATTACACTGCTAATGGTAGAATTATCACCAGACAGAGTGTAAGAGTTAACTTCGTTGATCCTCTGGCACAGTCCTTCCTTGTTGAAGATGAAGGTGCATTCATCACATCTGTTGATGTATTCTTCGGCAACAAAGATCCTGGTAACATTCCTGTTGAAGTACAAATTCGCACCATGGAGTTGGGTACTCCAACAACTACTCTTGTGTCTCCTGATGCTAGAGTCCTTGTTAAACCATCTGAGATCACAACATCCAGAGACGGAACCGTTGCGACTAATATTAAGTTCCCATCACCAATCTATCTCGAACCAAACCTAGAGTATGCTTTAGTTCTTCTTGCTGACACCGATCAGTATGAAGTATGGATTGCAGAAATGGGTCAGAAGACTGTCAATGCAAGTCAACTTCCTGCTGCTACTGGTGTTGTATACAGTGCTCAGTATTCTCTTGGATCTCTGTTCAAGTCTCAGAATGGATCCATCTGGAATGCTTCTCAATATGAGGATATGACATTCAAGTTATATCGTGCATCCTTCTCTTCTACCGCAGGAACTGCTTATTTCTATAATCCTAAGTTGGATACAAGTAACAGTGGTACAAGAATTCTTGATGAGGATCCCATTGAAACTTATCCCAAGAAACTCACTGTTGGTATTGAAACATTTGCCAATGGTCACACAGGTATTACCACACTGGCAATTGGTAGAAAGGTAACTTCTGCTTCTAAGGGTTATACATATGGATTCGTTGAGCAGCAAGGTGGACCAGCAGCTGCTGGTGGATGTGGTGTTATGACAGGTGGTAGTGCATATGGCACACCATCGAACCCCGTAGGCACCTACAACATCACTGGAAATGGAACTGGACTAACTCTTAACGTTACTCAGGCAAGTGGCAGTGTAACTGCTGTTTCCGTTGCCTCTTCAGGTTCTGGATACGTACCTGGTGATACTGTTGGAATTCTTACCGCTGGCATGGGTAATGCTGGATCTGGTGCAGTTATCAACGTTGAATCTCTCTGGGGTATCGATACCCTGTATCTGACAAATGTTCAGGGTGAAGGTTTCTCTGTTGGTGCTGGACTCTCTTACTTCGATAGTGGGACTCCAGTTGCATCTAACAATGAAGTTACTTCCAGTGCTATCACAGGTGGTAGTATTAATGATGGAACATGGTTTAGTGTCAACCACTACAATCATGGCATGTATGCCGACAATAACAAGGTAGAACTTGCCAAGATCAAACCAAACACACCATTCAATCTTCTTTCTGGAAATCTGGGTGTTGATGATAATATCATCTCTCTTGCCAGCACTACAGGTCTGGATACATTTGAAGGACTTGCAGTTGGTGCAGCAAACACTGGTTATCTGGTAGTCAATGATGAAATCATTTCCTACGATCAGGTTGGTGTTGGTTCTATTAGTGTTCTTGCAAGAGGTGTTGATAGTTCCTTAACTATTGCTCATCAGACAAATGATAGAGCACAGAAGTATGAGTTGAACGGTGTATCTCTCAGAAGAGTCAACAAGACTCATGACATGGGATCACTTGATAGAACCATTGATCAATACTATCTGCAAATTGATAGATCTAATAGAAACACAGATGACAATGCATCTGCTGAACCACAACTTTCGTTCAACACAAATGCTCTGGTTGGTGGAGCACAAATTGAAGCATCTCAGAATGTTCAGTTCAACTACATTGCACCAAACTTCAGTCTGGTTACTCCTGGAGAAACAAGTGCAACTGCTACAATCAGAACTGTATCTGGTACAAGTGTAAATGGCACTGAAGTCTCCTTCCTTGATCAAGGATATGAGGCAATTGGTATTAACACGGTCAATGAACTGAGAACACCAAGACTGATCGCATCTAAGGTAAATGAAGATGCCAGAACCACCAGTCTGCCACGTAATAAGTCCTTCACCATGGGTGTAGAATTCAGCAGCAATACTGAATATTTGTCACCAATCATTCACCTGGATACAACACAACTGGAACTGTATTCCAACAGAATTGACAATCCAACGATGGATTATCCAAATGATGCTAGAGTCAAGTCCAATGAAGATGATCCACATTCTGCAATCTACATCTCCGAGAGAGTAAATCTACGTCAACCTGCAACTGCATTGAGAGTTCTTCTCACTGCCGTAAGACCAGCTGCTTCTGACTTCAGAGTTCTCTATAAGTTGATTAGAGCAGATTCTAGTGAGATTGATCAGTCCTACTCGATGTTCCCTGGATATGAAAATCTGAGAGACAATGATGGTGATGGATTCGGTGATGAAGTAATTGATCCTACAAAGAATAATGGTCATTCCGATATTCTTGTTCCACCAAGTCTCACAACTGAGGACTATCTCGAATATCAGTTCACTGCTGATAACCTGGAACAGTTCACTGGATATGTTATTAAGGTTGTTGCCACTACAACAAACCAGTCCGATATCCCAACATTCCAAGATATTAGAACACTGGCATTTGCATGATAAAAGTAGAAGGGTTTCAGAATCTCTATAGAGATCCTAAGACCAATGCGATCGTGAATACTGATGAACGGGGGTACAAAGAGTACCTCCGTCAGAAATCTATTAGGATGAAACAGAAAACACATAATGAGAATTTAGAGACTCAAGTTGATTCTCTCCAAAAAGAACTGACAGAACTGAAAGAATTAGTACAAGACTTACTTTCGAGATAAATACCACATAGGGTGCTTATAGGTAAATGTCGGCAGTATACGTTACAAACTTATCGATACAGCAAGGCGTGAATTTTGAGCAGGCATTCACATTAGCTGACACAAACTCTGATGCTGCTTTGGACTTGACGGGTTATGGACATAGTGCGCAAATAAGAAAACATTTTCTTGCAACTACCAGTACTCCTTTCTTTACTACTTCTACAACATTGACAGATGGTATTATCACTGTCTCGATGGGATCCTCATTGACATCTACTCTCAAACCAGGTAGATACGTATATGACTTGGTGATCGAAAACGCAGGAACTAAAACGAGAGCAGTGGAGGGAACGGTCCTTGTTAGAGGAGGAGTAACTAGGTAATGGCAAACATAAAGGTACGTGTAGGCCAACAAAATGCAGTCAAGGTATTAACAACAGGTGCAATAAGTGGTGGTGGAGGAGGTTCCCTTGCTACACTTTCTGATGTTGTTATCAACTCATTGGCAGATGATCAAGTTTTAAACTATGATGCTGCAACTCAGAGATGGGTGAATACATCAACAGTTGCTGCTGATGTAGACGGAGGTGTATTCTAATGCCATCTCAGATTAGGATAAAAAGAACGTTTGGTACAGGTTTACCACAGGTTGCACCAGTAGGAAGTGGTGTATCCCATGGTGAATTTGTATACGTATACGACACTAATAATATTGGTGCCGGTGGTACATTTAGAAAGCTTTATATTGGTGACGGACCTGCAGGTGTAAGTTCCTTACCTTCTCCTGTAGGTGGTCAATACTACATGGAGAGACTTCCTTCCGACTTGACGGAAGAAGGTGTCTTAATTCCTAGGAAAGTTCTGTCTACAAATGACCAAGGAGTCATTGATAGAATTCGTGTCAGTAATGGTATAGATGTTACTGGTCTGTCAACATTCAGAAATGATCTGGAAGTTGAGGGTGATGTAATTGTCGGTGGTGCCGTTAGTTTCGTTGGCATCTCCACATTCTCTGATATTCAGGTATCTGGAACAGCAACAGTTAATGGATCTGTATCTGTTGGATCTAACTTTGTTGCTCCAACTGCATATATCAGTGTTGGTCTTGCAACTAATTTTGCAATCACCAATCTTAGATCGCAGATTGGTATCATTACAAATGCATTCATCAATGTAGGTGTAATCACATCTTTGGTAGGCACTGCCGCAACAATCACAACGATTGATGCCAATGCTGCAGACATCGTAACTGCTACGATTGGTAGTGGTATCGTAACTGATATTCAAGTATCTGGTGCATCCACATTCACTGGGATTGCTACATTCCAAGGTGATGTATATGTCAGTGGTGACTTGAACGTCACTGGAGATATTCAATATGATGAAGTAAAAGGTAGAAATTTAGATATCAGTGGTGTTGGTACTATTGCCAACTTCAATAGTGGTCTTGGCACCATTACAACACTGCATTCACCATCAGCATATATCAATGCTGGTGTCATTACATCGATTACTGGCACAGCAGCAACAATTACTACGATTGATGCTAATCTGATTGATGCTCTGACAGCAAATATCGTAGCAGGTGTTGTCACATCACTTACTGGTACTGCAGCAACAATCACAACATTAGATACTGATCTGATTGATGCTCTGACAGCAAATATCGTAGCAGGTGTTATAACCAGTCTGACTGCTGAAAATGCAGTTGTCTCTGGTATTCTCACTGGAACTACATTTGATAGTGAAACAGCAACCATCGATAATCTATCGGTTACTGGAACCACAACCACTGGTCAGTTAAATGTAACTGGTATTTCTACATTCCAAAATCATGTTCATCTTGGTGATAATGATGAACTCCGCATTGGTGATTCTAATGATTTGAAACTCCTCCATAGTGGAGTACACTCAATCATTAGAGATGAAGGACAGGGTTCTCTCTTCGTTCAGGGAGATGCTGATGTAAGGATTACTGATGTTGGTGGTAATGAAGTATATGGACAATTTAACAAGAATAGTTCAGTAGATCTTTACTTTGATAACTCCAAGAAATTTGAAACCACCAATGAAGGTGTATTAGTTTCTGGAGGAACAACAACAGGAACTCTGAATGTATCTGGTGCCTCTACAATCACTGGTATTGCTACATTCCAGAATGATGTCTACATTGATGGTGATCTGAATGTAACGGGTGATCTGGTTTATGATGAAGTTAGTGGTAGAAATATCAACATTAGTGGAATTTCAACCTTTAACTTGGTTGGTGCTAATATTGCTACTTTCAACTCTGTAACTACAGATGATGCATTTATTCAGCAGGGTATTGTTACATCACTGACTGGCACATTCTCAACCATCACAAACATGGTTGCGACTGCGGCAACTATTGACCGACTTGATGTTCCAGTCAATCTTGATGTAGATGGTCATACAGAACTCGATAATGTCAATGCATCTGGCATTGTCACAATTGCGCAATTAGCTGTAATTAATGAGTTTGATGTATATGATACTCAGGCAATCTTCCATAACAACGTTGTTATTTCTGGTAACCTGAGTGTTGCTGGTACGTTTGCCAACGTTAACCAGGCAAACATCAACGTTGAAGCAAACAACATTATCATGGGTATCACCACTGATAGTGCTAATAATGACATCTCAAGTGACACCACGGCAAATGGTGGTGGAATTGCAATTGCATCTACTGAAGGTTCACCTCTCGTCAACCTGACAGTCGCTGGTGTTACAACCACTGACATTCTTGACAATTATAAGCAAATCATGTGGTTCAAGCACAACACTTTTGGTGTTGGAACTACTGATGCATTTATGACCAACTATGCAGTTGGTGTTGGATCCACTATGGTTCCAAATGATGTAAGACTGGCAACAGGATCTCATCATTTATATGATCGTAAGATTGTTACTCCAAACATCGATGTAACTGAGAACTTAGATGTAACTGGTATTACTACTGCTCTTAGATTCCAAAGTTACAGTGGTAACTCAAATAGTTTCTATGCTGGTTTTGAGGCAGGTTTAACATCAGATGCAAACTCAGATTACAACGTTGGTGTTGGATACAAAGCAGCATATGATCTAGTCAGCAGTGATCATAACGTTGCTGTTGGTGCCTTTGCCATATTTGGTTCAGCAAACAGTAATACGTTTGGTAATGCTGCCGTTGGTAGTTATGCTCTGCAGTACTTAACCACTGGTGACTATAATGTTGGAATGGGTTACTATGCAAATAGATGGGTAAGCACTGGTTTTGGTAACATTGCTGTTGGTGCATTTGCTCAGGCATTTACTACTCTCACGGGTAGCTACAACTTATCTCTGGGTTACCAAGCTGGATATAAAATAACCAGTGCTAGTGGTAATGTCTTAGTTGGTGCATTTGCTGGTGATGAACTTGAAAGTGGAAGTTACAACACCTTTACTGGACATAGTGCAGGTGGTTCAACCAATAATAATCAAAACTACAATACATTTATTGGTGCGTATGCTGGTTTCAATTCAGATGAGTGTGATTACGTAACTGGACTTGGATATGGTGCTGGATATAATGCTGAAGGTGATTACTCTACATTCTTGGGTGCATATGCTGGATATGCAGCAGTTGATACTATAAACAGTGTTTATATTGGATATCAAGCAGGATATGATAGTGAAGGTGGGAATAATATTGCTTTAGGTTATAGAGCAATGTATGCGCACGATGGTGCGGGTACTCAAAATATTGCTATTGGATATGAGGCACTATATCAAGATGGTTCTAATAGTGCAGCAAACATTGGTATTGGATATCGTGCATTGTATGGTGAAACCACCACTACAGGTGATTACAACATTGCACTGGGATATGAGGCAGGTGATGAAGTTACTACAGGTAGTGGAAACCTTCTGCTTGGTAATCAGGCAGGTGATAGTATCACTGCAGGTGGTTTCAACGTTGTTCTTACTGCTGGTAATTTTAGTACAGTTGATGTCAAAGATACAACTGGATGGGGACAACTTGTTATTGGTTCTGGATCCACTGCATGGATCACTGGTAATAACTCCTACAATGTTGGTATTGGTACAGATGATGCCAATGCTAAGTTAGAAGTTCTTGGTGGTTCTATTATTGATGATCTCGTCGGCACTGCTGCTACGATCACTACATTGGATGTTCAGAATGGTGACATTCTAACTGCAACCATCGGTGCAGGTATCATCACTGATATTCAAGTATCTGGTGCTTCTACCGTAACTGGCATCGGCACATTCTTGAGTGATCTATTTGTTGGTGGTAATCTAAATGTTGCTGGTGACATCACCTATGATGAGGTAAATGGTAGGAATCTCAATATCACTGGTATTGCTACGATTGCCAACATCGAACTGGGTGATGCTACAAATAACACAATAAATAGTAAGACGGGCGCACTTGTCTTAGACTCAGAGATTGGCAATAATGTTGCTATCAACACCCACACAAATGTTGTTGGTTTCCTATCTGCTTCTGACGGTATTTACTATGATGCGGGTGACTTTGATGGTCCTAATGGAATTGCATACTTTGACACCACAGGACTCTTAGTTAGCAGTGCTGCCACAACTGGTGGTATTACCACTTCAAATTATTTTGTAACATCCGATAGTGCCGGTGTTCCAGTCTGGACAAACGTATTTGATGGAGGCTCATTCTAATGGCACAGCCAAGCACAAGACAGGGACTGATTGATTACTGTCTGAGAAAATTAGGTGCTCCTGTTTTGGAAATCAATGTTGCCGATGAGCAAATTGATGATGCCGTAGATGATGCTTTTCAACTATTTCATGAAAGGCATTTTGATGGAGTAGCAAGAACGTTTTTAAAATATCAACTCACAGCAGATGATGTTTCTCGTGGCAGAGCAGGTGGAGAAGGTGGTGCTGGTATTACAACCACCACAACATCAACAACCATTGCTGGTGCTACAGTAAATTTTGACTGGTATGAAAACTCAAACTTTCTTCAGTTGCCAGATTCTGTAATCGGTATTGAAAAGTTGTACAAGTTTGATTCTGCAAATGTCAGCAACGGAATGTTTAGTGTAAAATATCAATTATTCTTAAATGATATTGCTTTCAATTTAGGATATGACGGACTGCTGTCATATGCAATGACAAAGAGTTATCTGGAAGATATTGGTTTCTTATTGACCACAGATAAGCAATTACGATTCAATAAAAGACAGAATAGACTATACATGGACATTGATTGGGGAAGTGCTGTAGCAGGTGATTATATTGTTTTAGATTGCTATAGGATCATGGATCCAAATGACTTTAGCAATGTGTACAATGATAGTTTTGTAAAACTATATTTGACTGCATTACTCAAGAAACAGTGGGGACAGAACCTCATTAAGTTCAAAGGTGCAAAGTTGCCTGGTGGTATTGAACTAAATGGTAGAGAGATTTATGAAGATGCTGAGAAAGAACTCGAAGTAATCAAAGAGAAGATGATGCTCGAATATGAAATTCCACCCCTTGATTTAATTGGATAATGGCACTCAATCCCTTCTTTCTGCAGGGCTCACAGAACGAGCAATATCTGCTTCAAGATCTGATCAACGAACATCTTAGAACGTATGGTTTAGATGTTCATTATCTCCCAAGAAAAGTATTGGGATCGGATAATATTATCCGAGAGATTGATGCGTCTAAGTTTGATGATAACTTTGCTATCGAAGCATACCTAGAAAACTTTGAAGGGTATGCACCAGGATCTGATATCATGACTAAGTTTGGTATCAATCTACAGAATGAAGTAACACTAATTCTTTCTAAAGAAAGATTTGAAACATTCATTCAACCCTTTTTGGGTAACATGCCTGATGATGAGATTATCTTAGATACAAGACCTAGAGAAGGTGATCTAATATTTTTCCCATTGGGTGAAAGACTATTTGAGGTAAAGAGAGTTGAGCATGAACAACCTTTTTATCAACTAGGAACTAATTACGTTTACAAACTTCAGTGCGAACTCTTCCAGTATGAAGGTGAAGATATTGACACTAGCATTGACTTTATTGATGATGAAGTAAAAGATCAGGGATATATTACTGCACTTACTTTGGTTGGAACTGGCATTACTGCTACCTTGAGAGTTGATAACTTTGGTAGATCTGGATTGGTAAGAGAAATTAGATTGACTGATGATGGATCTGGATATACAAGACCACCCACAGTTGCTATCAGTACATCACCACTCTTGCTTCAAGGTTCTCAGGCAGAGGCAGTTGCCGTAACTACAGAAAGGAATGGTATTCACTCTATTGACAGAATCTTAATTACCCACCCTGGATTTGGATATACCAGCACTAATCCACCAACTATTACCATCACCCCACAAACAGTTGATGGAGTTGTAGTTGGTGCAGGTGCTGCTGCTACTGCGATTGTCAATGATAGTGCTACAGGTATTGCATCTGTCAGACTGTTGACTAGAGGTAGTAACTACTACAATACCCCAACAGTTGCTGGTGTTGCCACTATTACTGGTGGTGCAATTGGTGTTGGAACTGCTGAGTTGGAATTCACTATTCTCAGTGGAAGAATCAATCAGTTGTACTACAGAAACACTGGATTTGGATACAGTGAAGCACCTGCGTTGACAATTTCCAGAACATCTGGTATTGGAACTACAGAACCTAATGAAGCCAACTTTATCTACAATGAAACTGTTATTGGTGCTGCTTCTTCTGTAAGTGCAAAAGTCAGAGATTGGGATGTTAATACAGGAATTCTTAAGGTAGGCATAAATAGTGGTACATTCTTTGTTGGTGAAATGCTGGTAGGCACTGCTTCTACTGCAAGAAGGAAGATTGCATCTTATCAAACTTTTGACGAGACATCACCATTTGACACTAATAAAGAATTTGAAGACGCTGGACAAGGTATCATTGATTTCAGCGAAGGTAACCCATTTGGTGACTTCTGATGTTAGGAACTTATTTTTACCACGAGATTATAAGAAAGACGATCATTGCGTTTGGAACTCTTTTTAATAATATTAATATCAAGCATGCAAATGATGATGGGAGAACTATTGATCAAATAAAGGTGCCTCTTGCATATGCACCAATGCAAAAGTTTCTTGCTAAGATTCAACAGCAAGCAGATTTAAGCAAGGGAGTCGCAATTACTTTACCTAGAATGTCATTTGAAATGACGGGTATTGCGATTGATCCCACTAGAAAAACCACAGTAACAAAAACCTTTAAGGCAGTTGCTGCTGATGGCAGTGGCATCAAACAAGTTTATATGCCAGTTCCTTATAATATTGATTTTGAACTGGGAATCTATTGTAAATTAAATGATGATGCTTTGCAGATTGTTGAGCAGATTCTTCCATTCTTCCAACCATCATTCAATATTACAGTTGATTTAGTTTCATCTATTGGTGAGAAAAAAGATATTCCTCTCGTCCTTAATAACGTAAGTATTCAGGATGATTATGAGGGTGACTTTACAACCAGAAGAGCATTGATTTATACTTTACAATTCACTGCTAAGACTTACATGTTTGGTCCTATTGCGGATTCTTCCGATGGACTCATCAGAAAAGTTCAAGTCGATTATCACACAGAGACTGATCAAACTATTGCTAAGAGAGAGCAAAGATATACTGCTGTTCCCGATCCTATTAATGCTGATCCAGCAGATGATTTTGGATTCTCTGAAGAAACTTTGTTCTTCACAGATTCTAGACAATATAGTCCTACCCAACAAACGGATATTTAATCATGGCTGGATATGATGGTATCGATGATGCATTAGATACAACTAGTGAAACATTAGAAGTAAAACCTGTCAAGAAGCAGAAACCCGATAGGTTGACGAAAAGTGATGTTGACAAAGACTACGAATATACCAGAGGACAACTGTACTCTATCATTGAGAAGGGACAAGAAACTTTAGATGGTGTCTTAGAATTAGCACAAGAAACTAACTCACCCAGAGCATATGAGGTTGCTGGTCAGTTGATCAAGAATGTTTCTGACGCAACAGATAAACTCCTCAAATTGCAAAAGGAATTGAAAGATCTAAATGCTGAAGATAAGAAAGGTCCATCCCATGTAACCAATAACGCATTGATCGTTGGTACAACTGCTGAGTTGCAGAAGTTGATCAAGCAGGGTCTCATGGATGAAAAGAAATAAATAAGTTATAATACTTTGTAGAAAGCATGGCATTGAATGAAAACAAAAGTGGTGATTCTTCTCTGCGTGACTGGTTTGGCAAGAGTAAGTCTTCTGATGGCACCCCTGGTTGGGTTCAATTGGGTGGTAAATACGCAGGAAAACCCTGTGCCAAACAGCCAGGTCAAACCACCAAACCAAAGTGCGGTTCTAGTAAAATGAAGCGTGCTCTCTCCAAAGATGAGGAGGAAGCAGCATTTCGTCGTAAGCAGAAACAAGATCCCAATCCCGATAGAAAGGGTAAAGCAATCAACGTAAAGACTGAAGGTGTCTCTACTGATGTTGAGGTTCCTTCAAAGAATCTCAAAGCACTTGCTGCTAGAGCAGTCAAGAGAATTGATGCCGATGTTGATGGTGATGTAGATACCTCAGATCCCAAGACTCAGGAGATGGGTGAATTTATTCCTTCACCTGATGGTAAGAAAAAAATTAAAACTAAAGTGCAGAGAGAATCTACTAAACTTTTGTCTCCCAAAGAACTCCTTGGTGAGAAATGCTGGAAGGGATATACTGCTAAGGGTTTAAAGAAGAAAGGTAACCGTATGGTTCCAAACTGTGTACCTGTTGGTGAGGAAGCAATTGAGGAGAGATCTCTTACTACAGGTGAAGAGAAAGATAAAGAGAAGTATGTAAAAGGTATGAAGAAATCTGTCAAAGATTTCAAGTCACGTTATGGTGATGATTATAAATCAGTGATGTATGCAACTGCCACTAAGATGGCAAAGGAGGAAGTAGTTGATGAGGCAGCAGCATGGACCAGAAAGGCAGGAAAGAATAAGTCAGGTGGGCTCAACGAGAAAGGAAGAAAGAGCTATGAAGCAGAAAATCCAGGAAGCGATCTTAAGAGACCTTCAAAGAAAGTTGGGAACCCTCGTCGAAAGAGCTTTTGTGCGAGAATGAAAGGAATGAAGAAGAAACTCACTTCTTCAAAAACTGCTAACGATCCCGATAGCAGGATCAATAAGTCCCTTAGAGCTTGGAATTGCTGACATGAATGCGATAAAAATTTTAGGTGAATCCACACAAGTAAATGCTGGATCTGGAACATCAGTTCCTGGTTCAGACAATAGTAGTCTTGGATCTGCTATTGGTGCAGAATATGTATTGCTTCAACATAGTCATTCTTCTGATCGTCTTGTAGAAATCAGAACGGGTGCTGGTGTGACATATGGTAGTGTACATCTAGCAGGAAAAGATCCAATTATTGTTTATAAAGCAAGAACGGATTTGATTTATTCAAGTGCATCAGACGTATATGCAACATCGGTAGTGTATCAAGGATAATCTTTTAGTATGAGTGATGACATTTATCTTGGTAATCCGAATCTAAAAAAGGCAAATACGCCGATTCAATTTACCAAAGAACAAGTTACTGAATTTATTAAGTGTAAAAAAGATCCAGTATACTTTGCAGCAAAGTATGTAAAGATTGTCTCTCTTGATGAGGGTTTGGTTCCTTTTGACATGTACAAGTTTCAGAAGAAACTTATCAAGAACTTCCACAATAACAGATTTAATATCTGTAAGATGCCACGTCAGACTGGTAAATCTACTACAGTAGTTTCCTTTCTGTTGCATTATGCTGTCTTCAATGACAATGTAAACATTGGCATCCTGGCAAACAAAGCAGCAACTGCTAGAGAACTTCTCGGCAGGTTACAAACTGCTTACGAAAACTTACCAAAGTGGATGCAGCAAGGTATCATTGCATGGAACAAAGGTTCATTGGAGTTAGAAAATGGCAGTAAAATATTGGCAGCATCTACATCTGCGAGTGCTGTCAGAGGTATGTCGTTCAACATCATCTTTCTCGACGAGTTCGCATTCGTCCCGAATCACATTGCTGACTCGTTCTTTGCCTCTGTTTATCCTACTATTACTTCTGGTAAAAGCACAAAAGTAATTATTGTATCTACCCCTCACGGTATGAATCACTTCTACCGTATGTGGCATGATGCCGAACGTGGTCGAAATGATTATATTCCTACAGAAGTACACTGGTCAGAAGTTCCGGGTAGGAATGCTAAATGGAAAAAGCAAACTATTGCTAACACTTCAGAAGAACAGTTCCGGGTTGAGTTTGAGTGCGAATTCCTTGGATCTGTAGATACATTAATCAGTGTGGCAAAACTGAAGACTCTTGTTTATAATGATCCCATTAAGAAAAACGCAGGGTTAGATATCTATGAGAATCCAATCGATGATCACAGTTACATTATCACGGTGGATACTGCGAGAGGAATTGATGGTGACTATTCCGCTTTTATTATATTTGATATTACCGATTTCCCATACAGGGTAGTAGCAAAATATAAGAACAATGAAATCAAACCGATGCTATTCCCTAGTATCATTCATGATCTTGCAAAGGCATATAATTACGCTTACACATTAATTGAAGTTAATGATATTGGTGACCAGGTAGCATCTATCCTATTCTTTGACCTTGAGTATGAGAACGTATTGATGTGTTCTATGCGTGGACGTGCTGGTCAGATTGTCGGTTCTGGTTTCTCTGGTAAGAAGTCTCAACTTGGTGTCAGAATGACATCGGCAGTTAAGAAGTTGGGTTGTTCTAACCTGAAGACACTGTTAGAAGATGACAAGTTGGCAACATGTGACTATGACATTATTGCAGAGTTGACAACCTTTGTACAAAGAAAGAATACATTCATGGCAGAAGAAGGTTGCCATGATGACTTGGCAATGTGTCTTGTTATTTTCTCTTGGTTGGTAGCACAAGACTACTTCAAAGAGATGACTGAACAAGATGTTCGAAAGAGAATCTATGAAGATCAGAAGAATCAGATTGAACAAGACATGGCACCATTTGGTTTCTTAAATGATGGCATACATGATGATGCTGGTTTTGTAGATAGTGAAGGAACTAGATGGAGTTCTGGTGCTGAATATGGTGACAGATCCTTTATGTGGGAATATCTCTGATGGATATTGAAGAGGAATTTATATTAGAACATCTTCTTTTCAAACAAAGAAAATGTAAAACATGTGGTAAGGTTAAAGATCTTATGACTGATTTTTATTTGACTAGAAAAGACAGAGGTGGAGCTCCATCAGCATATTCTTATGAATGTAAACCATGCACTATTGATAGAGTTCTAAGAAATCGGATGGATAACGACCATGAAGCAAAGTGGGAGTATCCTGACTGGTAGTGTGTTTTCGCAGTGTTTCCGCATCGTAAACATACCTTTTAATAAATAACTCTAGCATAATTTGGACACGAAAGGAGAGAAAGATGCCACTGAATTTAGCATCTCCTGGTATTGTCGTAAGGGAAGTAGACCTTACGGCTGGACGCGTAGATCCCACTTCTGATAAAGTTGCTGGCATCGTTGCTCCATTTGAAAAAGGACCAGTAGAAACTCCCACATTAGTCGAAACTGAAGCAGACTTGCTTAACAATTTCGGTGAACCCCATGCAGCAAATAACCAATATGAGTATTGGTATACTGCTTCTTCCTATCTTGCCTATGGTGGGGTAGCAAGAGTTGTAAGATCAGACAATGCTGGTCTCTACAATGGTAAAGTTGGATCTGCAACTAGTATCAAGGTTAAGAGTCCAGAGGACTACACCAACCAAGGGTATGATACTAACACGATCAACAATGTTACCTTTGTTGCCAAGAACCCAGGAACCTGGTCAAACGGTCTCAAAGTTGCCATTATTGATGGTAAAGCAGACCAAAGACTGACTGGTTATTCTGGTACAGCTCTACAGGTTGGATACGGTGTTACTCAGAGAGTACCTGCCAACACTGTTGTTCCTGGTGCCGGATCGACTTCTGTTCTCGATGGTTACTTCAAAGGAGTTGTCACCAACGTAGACGGAACCAATGTTGATGTTAAGTTTGTAGCACACGTTGCTGCTGACAATACTGTAACCAACAGAGACTATACACCTGGTGGTATCTACAGATTCTCTAACACTGCTAACGGTGCTGATAGTGTTACCGCATTGTTCATCTATGACAATGCATCTAACGAACAGGGTCTGTCAACCTACACTGCACAGTTAGACTGGTTCGATCAGCAATCAATCACTCTCACTGGATCTACCGTTAAGTGGAACAGAGTTGCCGAAAGACCAACCACAACTGCTTACGGTGCTGCTCGCAATGCTAGAAACGATGAGGTTCATGTCGTAGTATATGACGATCTCGGTAAAGTTTCTGGTAATGCTGGTACATTGCTTGAGAAGCATCTGGGTCTGTCTAAAGCAACTGATGCTGAGTTCTCTGCTGGAACTGATCAATACTGGAGAGGTTGGTTACAATTCCAATCTCAGAATATCTTCGGTGGTGGTCAACCAACAGGTGTTGTAACAACTGGTTTCGCAGCTGGTGCTGGTGGAACTACGTTCACCCTGGCAGGTGATGGTGGATGGGATCAGAAAGCATCTGATACTACCTTCGATGCATATGGAAACGAAACCCTGACACTCTCTGGTGGTAAGGACTACGGTAACACAACTGGCATTACTACAAATGCTGGACTGATGGTTAACGTCGGTGATCTTGCTACAGGTTATGACCTGTTCGAAAATCCAGATAGTTATGACATCGATTACCTGCTGATGGGATCTGGTGCTCATGGCATGGCAGAAACCCAAGCAATTGCCAACAAGATTGTTGCTGTTGCTGAAGAAAGAAAGGATGCCGTCGCATTTGTTTCTCCATATCGTCAAGCATTCCTTGCTGACGGTGCTATGATCTCACTCAATAGCACATCGACAATCACTGACAACCTGGTAAGTTACTACTCTGCTATCACCTCATCTTCTTATGCGGTGTTCGATAGCAGTTACAAGTACACCTATGACAGATTCGGTGATACCTTCAGATATGTCCCAATGAACGGTGACATGGCTGGTCTGTGTGCAAGAAACGACATTAACAACTTCCCATGGTTCTCTCCTGCAGGAACCACAAGAGGTGCAATCCTGAATGCCGTTAAGTTGGCATACAACCCAACCAAGGCACAGAGAGATGTTCTTTACTCTAACAGAGTAAACCCTGTCATCTTCTCACCTGGTTCCGGTATTGTTCTGTTCGGTGATAAGACTGCTCTGGCAAGAGCATCTGCCTTCGATAGAATCAACGTTCGTCGTCTGTTCATCTATCTGGAGAAAGCAATTTCTGCTGCTGCCAGAGATCAGATGTTCGAATTCAACGATGAGATTACTAGAACAAACTTTGTTAGCATCGTTGAGCCTTTCCTGCGTGATGTTCAGGCAAAGAGAGGCATCACTGACTTCGTAGTCAAGTGTGATGAGACGAATAACACTGCTGCAGTGATCGATAACAATGAATTTGTTGCCGATATCTACATCAAACCAAATCGTTCCATCAACTTCATCGGTCTGACCTTCGTTGCCACTCGCACGGGTGTCAGCTTTGAGGAAGTTCTCGGAGTATAATCTAAAGAGGTAACAAACCGATGGCAGACTTAATTCAACAACAAAATCCCCCAAAGACAGCTGATCGTACTATCGACAGATTCAAAAGCAGATTGTCTGGTGGCATCGCCAGACCTAATCTGTTTGAGGTTGTTCTGACCTTCCCCGATGGTGTAGTCGATCCTAGCGTAAATGATCTGGATTCCAAGTCCAGATTCCTGGTAAAAGGTGCAAACCTTCCAGCATCCAACATCACACCAATCACCATTCCTTTCAGAGGACGTAATCTCAAGATTGCTGGTGACAGAACATTCGATGTATGGACCATCACTGTTATCAACGATACTGACTTTGCGATCAGAGGTTCCTTCGAAAGATGGATGAACTCTGTTGCTAAGGTATCCGATAACTCTGGTAACACAGATCCACTGGATTATCAGACTGATGCTATTGTCCACCAACTTGGACGTGCTCCTGTAACTGGTGGTGCTGGTGCTCAAGAAAGTGCAACTGATCAACCCATTCTTAGAAGTTATCAGTTCCATGGAATCTTCCCAACTGCAGTTTCTGCAATTGATCTGAACTACGATAACACTGATGCTATCGAAGAGTTCACTGTTGAACTTCAAGTTCAGTGGTGGGAAGCCGTTGGAAACGGTGGTACTATTGCCTGATAAATAGTACAATAAACGCAAACTTTAAGATGGCAAGGTTGTTTGGTTTTTCGATTGAGGAAAACGACGATAAATCAAAAGGTGTAGTCAGTCCTGTTCCTCCCACTCAGGAGGACGGGGCTGATTTTTATGTCTCTACAGCTTTTGGTAGCCAGACAATTGATTTTGAGGGTGTTTACAAGAGTGAGTATGAACTGATTCGTAGATATCGTGAGATGGCACTCCATCCAGAGTGTGATCAAGCGATTGAAAACGTAATCAATGAAGCTATTGTAAGTGATCTAGATGATTCTCCTGTTGAAATTGATCTGAGCAACTTGAATGCTAGTGATGGCATCAAGGATAAAATTAGAAAAGAATTTAAGCACATCAAAGATCTTCTAGACTTTGATAAAAAATCTCATGAGATCTTCCGTAACTGGTATGTTGATGGAAGAATTTATTACAACAAAGTAATTGATATCAAGAGACCTCAGGATGGTATTCAAGAGTTGAGATATATCGATGCTCTGAAGATGAGGTATGTAAGAAAAGAGAAGAACAAGAATAAAGATAGAGCAGATCTGTTTAACACAAAATCTGTAGATGATGCACAGAGAGTTGTCTTCCCAGAACTAGAAGATTACTTTATCTACACACCAAAGATTAATTACCCCACTACAGTCCCATCGATGGGTGGTGGACAGAAAGGTATTAAGTTTGCTCCAGATTCTATTTCATATTGCACATCCGGTCTTGTAGATAGAAACCGTCACACTGTACTTTCCTATCTGCAGAAGGCAACTAAGTCTCTCAATCAACTGAGAATGATTGAAGATTCTCTGGTTATCTACCGTTTGAGCAGAGCACCAGAACGTAGAATCTTCTACATCGATGTAGGTAATCTACCTAAGGTAAAGGCAGAACAATATCTGCGTGATGTTATGAATCGTTATCGTAACAAGCTTGTGTATAATGCACAGACTGGTGAGATTCGTGACGATAAGAAATACATGAGCATGCTGGAAGATTTCTGGCTGCCACGTCGTGAAGGTGGTAGAGGAACTGAGATCACCACTCTGCCAGGTGGACAGAATTTAGGTGAACTGTCTGATATTGAATACTTCCAAAAGAAACTTTATAGATCTCTGGGTGTACCAGAATCTAGAATGCCTGGTTCTGGTGATGGTTTCAACCTTGGACGTTCTTCTGAGATTCTTCGTGATGAGATTTCTTTCAGTAAGTTTGTAGGTAGACTGCGCAAGAGATTTAGCAATCTGTTCTTAGATATGCTGAAAACTCAACTGCTGCTTAAGAACATCTGCACTCCTGAAGATTGGGAGATCATGTCTGAGCACATTCAGTTCGATTATCTTTATGATAATCACTTTGCTGAACTGAAAGAAGCAGAACTGATGAACAACAGAATGGCACTCCTTCAACAGGTAGAACCATATGTTGGTAGATACTACTCTACTGAGTATGTCCGCAGAAAAGTTCTGAGACAGAAAGATACTGAGATTCTTGAGATCGATGCTCAGATCGAAGATGAAATCGAAAGAGGTATCATCCCAGATCCTAACGATCAAATGCTTGAAATGGAACCTGGTATGCAACCAGGAATGGAGCAACAACCCCCTGAAGAAAATATGCGTCAGAGGGGAAATGAAATGACTGACACTGATTTAGATGTCGGCGTAATATAAATAACCAATATACTACAATATTAAGAAAATGAACGACGTTATTGATCTTATTGCTACGGATTCTTCCGCGTCTGAGATCAGTGATAAAATCAAGGATTTGCTTTTTAACAAAGCAGCAGAAAGAGTTGACGCACTTAGACCACACGTTGCCAATTCTCTTTTTGATGGAGAGTCAGAAGGTGAAGAAATTGAAACCACTGATACAGAAGTAGAGGAGAACTAATGGCTAGATTACTAGTTTTAGGTGACGAAATCACCGTTGCTGCTGGAGCTGGTAACAGTACCACAGTTGACAGTGCCACTGTTGTCAGAGTACTAAATGCTTCTGGTAGCACGGTTCAAATTATTGTTCAAAATTCTTCCTTTGCTGGTATTGGATCTTTTACCATGTTAAACAGCACTTCGGAGTTGATTGAGAAGAAGGCAACCGATCTTATCCATAGCACTGGTGGAACCGTTAGACTCGCAAAAGTAGGATTTACAGGCTAATCAAATGAAACTTATTAGAGAGGAAATCGAAAACGTAGAGGTTATCGTTGAACAACGCAACGGTAAGAAGAATCTCTACATTGAGGGTGTATTCCTTCAGGGAGACATCAAGAATCGTAATGGCAGAATGTATCCTGCTGAAACTCTTGCTAAAGAAGTAGGTAGATACAATGAGTCTTTCATTCAGAAAGGACGTGCTCTTGGAGAACTTGGTCATCCTGATGGTCCTACGATTAACCTTGATCGTGTTTCCCACAAGATTACCTCTCTGAGACAGGAAGGTTCTAACTGGGTAGGTAGAGCACAGATTCTTTCTACTCCCATGGGAACCATTGCCAAGAACCTTCTTGATGAAGGTGTCAAACTCGGTGTTTCTTCCAGAGGCATGGGTTCTCTGAAAGAAGATCGTAATGGTATTAAGGTAGTTGGTGAAGACTTTATGCTTGCCACTGCTGCTGATATCGTTGCAGATCCTTCTGCTCCAGATGCTTTTGTAAATGGCATCATGGAAGGTAAGGATTGGGTTTGGGATGGTGGAATTCTCCGCGAAAAGTATGCTGAGAAAACCTATAAGAAAGTCAATACTCTTGTCGATCAAAGAAGACTTGAGGAAAATAAACTAAATCTATTTCAAGATTTCTTACAAAATCTCTGAAATAATAAATAAATACAGATTATCACTAGTCTAATAAATCGGAGCAACCGAAAAATGTCCGCTGGTAACGAATTACAAGAAATGGAAAATCCCGTAACAAGGGGTGCGAAAGCCGCAGACCCCATGGATACCTCCAAGAAAGCATCTTATACTGCTGCTCAAGGTACAGTAGAAGATCTTGGTGGTCCTACCCCTGAAAACTATAAGCCCGATGATATGTCGGCTGCACTCAAGGCTCCTTCTCTGGCAACAGTAAAGGATATCGTTAATAAGGGTGCAAAACCTGCTGAAGCAATGCCTAAGGCACCTAAGTATGCTGAAGAAACTGAGGCTGAGGAAGGTCAAGAGGTAGTTGCGGAAACTGAAGAGAAGACAGAAGATGCTATCGTAGAGACTCCTGAAGTTTCTGTTGATCAAGATCTTGCTGCTCTGTTCGGTGGTGAGGAACTCAGTGAAGAGTTCCAAGAAAAGGCAAAGACAATTTTCGAGGCTGCTCTGACAGCCAAGGTTAGTGAAGTCCAAGAAACTCTTGCTGCTGAATACGAAAAGGCTCTCTCTGAGAACCTTGTTTCGGTTAAGGAAGAGTTGGTAGAAAGACTCGATGCATATCTTGAGTATGTCGCTGATGAGTGGCTTACTGAGAATGCCATCGAAGTTGAGCATGGTCTGAAGACCGAAATGACTGATTCGTTCCTTACTGGAATGAAGAGTCTCTTTGAAGATCATTATGTCACTATCCCTGACGATAAGTACAATGTTCTTGAGAGCATGGTAGATAAACTTGATGAAATGGAGTCTAAACTCAACGAGCAAATTGAGAAGAATGTTGCTCTTACAGGAAGACTTGCTGAGACCACTGCTGAAGGTATCTTCGCAAAGGTAACAGAAGGTCTTGCTGATACACAAAAAGAAAAGCTTGCTTCTTTAGTTGAAGGTGTTGAGTTTGCGGGTGAAGAAGAATACCGTGAAAAGATTGTTACCCTGAGGGAATCATATTTCCCTTCTGAGAAGGGTACTACTGCTGCAACTGAGACACTTTCGGAAGCCGTCTCTGATCCAGAACCAGAATTGGGATCTGGTCACATGGCTGCCTATCTCAGAGCACTTACCATTAAATAATAAATCCTCAAACTTAAACTAAAGGAGAACAATGTTCAATTCAGATAAACTTATGGAGAAGTGGGGTCCTCTGCTGAATGCAGAGTCCTGCGATCCTATCAAAGACTCCCACAGAAAGGCTGTTACTGCCGTTCTGCTTGAGAACCAAGAGCAATTCCTGCGTGAGCAGCATGCTTTTGACAACGGTGGAATGCTGAACGAATCCCCCACCAATGCTGCTAATGCTGCTGGTGCTTCCGGTGGTTTCAGTGGTGGTGCTGATGCATCCGGTCCTGTTGCTGGTTTCGACCCCGTTCTGATCTCCCTGATCAGACGTTCTATGCCTAACCTGGTTGCTTATGACCTGGCTGGTGTTCAACCAATGAATGGTCCTACTGGACTGATCTTCGCAATGCGTTCCCGCTACTCCACTCAGGGTGGCACAGAAGCTCTGTTCGACGAGCCCGATACCGCATTCTCCTCTACAAGGGATGGTGCTCTTTCTGGCAACTACTCTGGTCAACCCTTCACTGGAGCCGCAGTTGGTTTCGGTACTACAGGTGATCAGCGTGGAACCAACCCTGCTGTACTGTCTGGTGCTGGTACAACCACTGGCATTGGTACTCAGTATAACGTCGGTCAAGGTATGGAGACCGGCACTTCCGAGTCTCTTGGAGAGACCGGTGAGCAGGACTTCGGTGAAATGGCTTTCTCGATCGAGAAAGTTACCGTTACTGCTAAGTCCCGTGCTCTGAAGGCAGAATACTCCCTGGAACTGGCACAAGACCTTAAGGCAATCCACGGTCTGAATGCTGAAGCCGAACTGGCTAACATCCTCAGCACTGAGATCCTTGCTGAAATCAACCGTGAGGTTATCCGTTCGATCTACAAGGTTGCTGAGAACGGTGCTCAGGCAAACGTTGCCACTGCAGGTACATTCGACCTCGACGTTGACTCCAACGGTAGATGGTCGGTTGAGAAGTTCAAAGGACTTCTGTTCCAGATCGAAAGAGATGCCAACCGCATTGCACAAAGAACTCGTAGAGGGAAGGGTAACATCATCCTGACTTCTGCTGATGTTGCTTCTGCTCTGACCATGGCTGGTGTATTGGATTACACCCCTGCTCTGAATGCTAACCTGAACGTCGATGACACCGGCAACACATTTGCTGGCACCATCAACGGTAAGTACAGAGTCTACATCGACCCATTCTCTGCCAACAGTGCTGCTAACCAGTACTACGTTGTCGGTTACAAGGGTTCCAGCCCCTATGATGCTGGTCTGTTCTACTGTCCTTATGTTCCCCTCCAGATGGTTCGTGCCGTTGGAGAGAACACCTTCCAGCCCAAAATTGGCTTTAAGACCCGTTATGGTCTTATCTCCAACCCATTTGCTGAAGGCAATGCCAACAACCAAGGACTTGGACGTGTATATCCTGGTGTTAACCGTTACTACCAGAGAGTACGTGTTCAGAACCTCATGTGATATAATAGATATCCGTGTGAAGGAAGTGCAGGGGACCGAAAGGTCCCCTTTTTTTATGCCAATAAATAAGGTTGTAAAGTCTAAGTCATCATGTCTGCACCAAGAAGAGACCCGTTTGACAAACAGATTCAAAACAGAAACTATCTTTCTGATGTTGGGTTTAAGTTTAGTTTGGCAAAGGCACCTAAAGTTGATTTCTTTTCAAACACAGCAACCCTTCCTGGATTGACTCTTGGTGTTGTTAATCAACCAAGTTATTTGAAAGAGATTCCATTACCAGGAGACAGACTGGTATATGACGATCTAGAACTTACATTCATTGTTGATGAAGAACTAGAGAACTGGATGGCAATCCACAATTGGATGCGTGGATTAGGTTTTCCAAATAGCATTGGTGACTTTATTAGTGAAGTAACTAATGATGATGGTTTGGTTGAAAGAGAAAGACAGTATAGTGACGGTACACTAATTGTCCTCAACAATCAATTTAACAGTGTTGCTAGAGTAAAATTTACTGATCTGTTCCCAGTAAGTCTATCTGCACTCAGATTCGATGCAACAAACCAGGACTATCAGACTATTACTGCGACAGCAACTTTCAAATATTTGATTTATAATGTAGAGTTAGTGACACGTACCACATGAATCTAGACCTTATTAATGAGATGTGGTCGCAAGACTCCATCATTGATCCAGACAACTTGCATGAAGAGTCAATCAAGACTCCCAGATTACACGCCAAATATCACGAACTATATAATACAGTGCTTCTCTTGAAAAAGAAAGAAGAGCACAACCACAAAACAAAATATCTTGAACGCAGAAATTATTACAATGGTAAGGCAGATCCAGAAGTCTACGAAGACGATCCCTTCCCATATAAAGTAAGAGAGAAAGACTCTCTCAATTATCACTTGGATGCTGATCCAGCACTCCAAAAAATTCGATTAAAAATTGATTACCATGATGCCATGCTCACGTATCTTGAGAGCATATTGAAGCAGATAAGCAATCGAACTTATCAAATCAAGAACGCAATTGAGTGGCAGAATTTCCAAAGAGGATTCTGATGATTTCTATATCAAAGAAGAACGAGGTATACCTCAGAATTGAGGCAGAGCCCCATGTCTATATGGAGCTTTCGGATACGTTTACCTTTGATGTACCTGGTGCAAAATTCATGCCACAGTATCGTAACAAATACTGGGATGGCAAGATCAGATTGTTCAATCAATCTAACGGTGAGATCTATGCCGGTCTGCTTCACAAGGTAGTCAAATTCTGTGAAGAGATGAAGTATGAATTCTCTTTCAAGAATAACAAATACTATGGTCTACCCTTTGAGAGAAATGAGATGATCTCTCAGGAGGGTGTAAAGGATTATATGAAGTCTATTTCTCGGTATGATCCGAGACCTTATCAAATAGAGGGAGTATATGATGCTCTAAGACACAATAGAAGGTTAATGATATCTCCCACTGCTTCTGGTAAATCTCTGATGATTTACTCAATCGTGAGATATTATACAGATCACAGCAAAAACATCCTGCTAGTAGTTCCAACGACTTCTCTCGTAGAGCAGATGTATAAAGACTTTCAGGATTATGGTTGGGATGTTGAGTCATATTGCCACAAGGTATATGCTGGTAAGGAGAAAGATACTGGTGCTCCAGTAGTAATTACAACCTGGCAATCTATCTATAAGTTACCGAAAAGTTACTTTGAGAGATTTGAAGTTGTTATTGGTGACGAAGCTCATCTGTTCAAGTCTAAGTCCCTTATAAGCATCATGACAAAGTTGTGTGATGCAAAGTATCGATATGGGTTCACAGGCACCTTAGACGGCACACAGACCCATAAGTGGGTGTTAGAGGGACTGTTTGGACCTGCACATAAAATTATCGGTACTGACGAACTTATTCAGAAAGGTTATCTTGCTAATTTTAACGCCAAAATTTTGTTATTGAAACACTCTCCTCAAAAGTTTGACACATATGAAGATGAAGTGCAATACTTAATAACACATGAAAAGAGAAATAAATTTATTAGAAACCTTGCATGTGACCAGAAAGGCAACACTCTTGTACTCTTTTCTAGAGTAGAAGATCATGGTCAAGTATTATACGATTTAATAAATAGCAATGTAAAAGAAGACAGAAAAGTATTCTTCATCCACGGTGGTGTTGATGTAGAAGAAAGAGAGAGTGCAAGATCAATTACAGAAGCAGAAACCAACGCAATCATCATTGCTTCTTACGGTACTTTTTCAACTGGAATTAATATTAAGAATCTACATAACGTCATCTTTGCCTCACCTTCAAAGTCCAGAGTAAGAAACCTCCAGAGTATTGGTAGGGTTCTTAGAAAGGGTAGTAACAAATTTGCTGCCACACTATTCGATATTGCAGACGATTGCAGTTATAAGACAAGAAGAAATTACACACTCAACCACTTAGTAGAGAGAATCAAAATCTATAATGAAGAAGATTTTAACTATGAAATAGTAAACATTAATTTTAAAGAAAATGCAAGATGACTTTTACTGCGTTCTAAAACTAGTTACTGGAGAAGAAATATTCTCCACTGCCATGTTTGATAAAGATAAAGAAGGCAAACATGTAGTAATCCTAGAAAATCCTGTGATTATGAAAGTAATCAAGAGAGGATTTCACTCTGGTGTAAAGATAGAACCTTGGATGAAAATATCTGATGAAGAAGTCTTTACCATCCCAATGGATAAAGTTATTACTATTTCAGAAATTACAAACAAAGATATCATCAAATTCTATAAGAAGTATCTAGATGAAGATCTTCTAGAAGAGGATGAAGATGATGATGGTAGCAAACAGGTAACACCTGATCAGAAGATGGGTTACTTAGGAACTGTACCTGAAGCTAGAATTAAACTAGAAGAAATATATAAGCTAGAGATCTCCGATCAACCCTGACAGAGTTAGTCTACATGTGTTTTCATTACTTGTCAAGTGTTGATTTTATGTTATAATATGAATACATTTAGAGATAGACAAATGCCATGCCTTTCAAACAGAGATCAGAACATTATGTAAACAACAAAGAATTGCTTGAGGCAATGGTCGTTTATCGATCAAAGGTTGAAAAGTCTTATAAGAAACATTTCAATGTAGACCTTAGTGATTTTGAAGAACAAGTTGCCAGAAAAGAAAGAGCAAAGAGGTGGCCAGGTAAACCACGTATTCCAAATTACCTAGGTGACTGTTTTCTGAAGATTGCAACTCACTTGTCATACAAACCAAACTTTGTTAATTACATGTTCAGAGAAGATATGATCTCTGATGGTATTGAAAATTGTGTTCAGTATATCCATAACTTTGATCCAGAGAAGTCAAAGAATCCTTTTGCATACTTCACTCAAATTATTCACTATGCATTCCTGCGTAGGATTCAGAAAGAGAAGAAGCAATTAGAAATTAAAACTAAAATTATTGAGAAGACAGGATACGATCATGTCATGGTTGTAGAGGATGGTGCAAACGGTACGTCTTCCGATTATAATAGTATTAAAGAAAAAATTCATCACAAACTCAATCGTCAATGAAGTGTGCCATAATTACTGACCAACACTTTGGTGCTAGAAAGGGTAGTAAGTTTTTTCATGAATACTTTTTAAAGTTCTACAATGAAGTATTTTTCCCAACTCTTGAGAGAGAATCTATCAAGTGTGTTCTCGATCTCGGGGATACTTTTGATCACCGTAGGCAAATTGATCTCTGGGCTCTGGACTGGGCTAAGACGAATTATTATGACCGTCTTAGGGATCTTGGGGTGGACGTTTACACTGTTGTGGGAAATCACACTGCCTACTACAAAAACACTAATGAGGTTAACACTGTCAGTCTTCTATTACGAGAGTATGATAACGTCGTCAGTATTTCTTCTGCTGCCGAACATGTAATTGATGGACGCAAGATTTTATTCTTGCCATGGATCAACGATGAAAATCGTAAAGAGACGTACAATGCCATTGATTCAAGTGATGCAGAGATTGCCATGGGTCACCTTGAATTGAACGGATTCAGAGCACACAGAGGACACGTTCAGGAAGAGGCAAGAGATGATATCAGATTGATTCAGAAGTTCAAGAAAGTATTCTCTGGACACTATCACACTAGATCTGATGATGGTAAGGTATTCTATCTTGGCAATCCTTATGAGATGTTCTGGAATGATGTGAATGATTGTAGAGGGTTTCATATCTTTGATACTGAGACTCTAGAGCACACACCAGTTAATAATCCAAATAGGATGTTCTACAACATTTACTATGAGGATCAACCACATCAACTTTTTGATGTTACCGAATATCAGAACAAAATCTGCAAGGTGATTGTTCGACAGAAATCAGATGCAAAAGAGTTTGAAAAATTCATTGACAAGATTACCAGTGTTGCCACAGAGGTAAAAATTATTGAGAATTTTGTACTGGAAGAGAATGAAGACTTTGAAGTAGAAGAGTCTGAGAACACCATGTCTATTCTTAATCGATACATTGATGAATCAGAAACAGAACTAGATAAGAATATTATCAAAGGTTTGTTTGAGTCAATCTATCGAGAGGCATGTGAAGTAGAATAATGTTTTTGCTAGCATCAAAATCAGCAACTGGAGCCTACGCAGTAGTAGATGAAAGGGGTGAGAATGTTCTTTTTCTGTTTGAGGAAGAGGATGATGCTGAGAGATATTTGGGACTACTTTGGGAGAATGATGAGAACCATAAGAAATTAAATGTAGTAGAAGTAGACGATGAGCTTGCCATGAAGGCATGTGACGCTTATAATTACAAATACTGTGTGATTAAGTCTGAAGACATTGTGATTCCACCAAAGCAAGAAGATGATTCTGTTTGAAAAAATTACTTGGAAGAATTTTTTGAGCACAGGTGATGTGCCAACTACAATTTCTTTCGTTGAGAATGAAACCAATCTAATTGTTGGTAGCAATGGTGCTGGTAAGTCCACTATTCTGGATGCACTGTGCTTTGTTTTGTTCAACAAACCATATCGTAAGATCAACAAACCACAGTTGATCAACTCTGTCAATGAGAAGAACTGTGTGGTTGAGATTGATTTCAAAGTTGGCAGTAGACAATACACTGTACGACGTGGTATCAAACCAAACGTATTTGATATTATTGTCAATGGTGAGATGCTTCACAAGGAAGCAGACGATCGTGCTAATCAGAAGATCCTAGAAGAGCATATTCTCAAACTGAACTATAAGTCATTTACTCAGATTGTGATTCTTGGATCTGCTGGGTTCACTCCTTTCATGCAACTGACATCAACTCACCGACGTGAGGTGATTGAGGACTTGCTTGATATTCGTGTGTTCTCTGCAATGAATAATCTGATCAAAGAAGACATTCGTCAGAATAAAGAAGTTATTAGATCTCTTGATGTCAAAAAGAATGCTGCCAAAGATAAAGTGCAGATGCAAGAAGACTTCATTGAGAATCTAGAAGAACGTGGAATGGAAGTCATCAATCAGAAGTATGCAAAGATCAAGACGATTGATCTTGAGATTGATGAACTGTCTTTGAAGAATAGAGATCTGAATAAGAAGATTGATGGTAAGACCAAAGATGTTGAATCTTTCAATGGTGCCACTAAAAAACTTCGTAAGTTGGGTACATTGCGTGGTGCAATCTCTAATAAAGTATCAACCCTTACAGAACATAAAGGGTTCTTTGAAACTAATACGGTTTGTCCCACCTGTCAGCAGGATATTGAAGAAGACTTTCGCCTAGATAGAATTAGTGAAGCTCAATCTAAGTTACAGGAACTCCAAGAAGGTTTTAAACAACTGGAGGAGTCGATAAAGGAGGAAGAAAATCGAGAGCTTCTCTTCACCAAACTTACTAAGGAGATTACATCCCTATCACATGACATTTCTCAGAACAATACTAGAATATCTGGGCTGCAAAGACAGTCAAGAGATCTACAATCGGAAGTTCAAGTTGTTACCGATCAGTTACAAAACCGATCTGCTGAACATGAGAAACTAGAACATTTAAGGGAAGGGCTACAATCACTATTTGATCAGCTTGCGAAGAAAAAGCAAGAGATCAATTATCAAAATTTCGCACATAATCTCCTGAAGGATGGTGGAGTAAAAACAAAAATTATCAAGAAGTATCTCCCCCTGATCAATCAGCAGGTAAATCGTTATCTTCAGTTGATGGATTTCTACATCAACTTCAAACTAGATGAAGAATTTGTTGAGACTATCCAATCTCCGATTCATGACAAGTTCTCATATTCTTCATTTAGTGAAGGTGAAAAAATGCGAATTGATTTGGCCCTTCTCTTTACATGGAGAGAGGTTGCAAGGTTTAAGAATTCTGCAAACACTAATCTCCTGATCATGGATGAGGTGTTTGATAGTTCACTGGATGGATTCGGTACAGACGAATTCCTGAAGATCATCCGGTATGTCATCAAAGGTGCTAACATCTTTGTCATCAGTCACAAGACAGAACTCTTGGATAAGTTCGAAAATGTGCTAAAATTTGACAAGGTAAAAGGTTTTAGTAAACTCTTGTCATGACAGGACTTCCTCTGTTCTACACACAAACATCTAATAAACCATATGATAGGCACCACTACAAGGTGGTTGCTAGCAATGGTGAAGCAATCAAAGTAGAAGCATACGATCAAGCACAAGGAATCTGGTTTCAGAAGAATCCATTCCTTTCACATATTGAAATCCTAGACAAACCAAAATCAGGAACCGGTTTTTGATCTGTCCACTCATACCCCTGGCACTTGCTGGGGGTATTATAATAGGCACATACGAAAGCACGTCATGTCATTCGAAGAAATCAAGGGACAACTTGCGAAGCTGCTTGCTACTGAAGATCTAATCATTGAGCATAAGAAGGTTGAGACGGCATCGTTCGATGTCAATCGTCGTCTCTTGACTCTTCCTATCTGGCAAGATGCTTCAGAGTCTGTATATGACATGCTGGTGGCACATGAGGTTGCTCATGCATTGTTCACACCCAACACTGATTTCGATGTTGAAGTCAGCAAGTCTTTTGTAAACATCACAGAAGATGTGAGGGTAGAGAAGTTGATGAAACGTAAATATCCTGGTATTCCTCGATCATTCTTTCGTGGGTACAAAGAACTCAATGAGATGGACTTCTTTGCCACTGAGGGTAAGAATGTCAATACAATGAATCTTGCCGACAAGATCAATCTATATTTCAAGGTTGGTAGTTTCCTCAACGTGAGGTTCACTCCACCTGAGATGGTGATTGTCAATCTCGTTGGTGATGCTGAGACTTTTGAAGAAGCAGTTGCTGCTGCTAAGGTTCTGTATGATTATGTAAACAATAACGATCTGCATATACCTAGTCAGATTGATCAGGCATATCCTAAAGAAGGTACTGATGGTGCTGAAGGTTTGATTGATGAGAATGCTCAACCTGAAGACGGTGACGTTGAAGAGTTTGAGCATGATGATGAGAATGATAGTGGATTTAAAGATGCTGATCTAGACACACCCAGCTATGAGATGGATGAAGAGATTCCTTCAACTCAGGAATCTTTTGATAAGAAACTTGCCGAGTTGGCAAACAATGATATGTTTGGTAGGGAGAACCTGTATCTGACTCGTCCAGAGGTTGATCTAGATCACATCATCATCGACAACGAAAAAACTCACTCTATGGCAGATCAGCATTGGCAACTGTATGAGGATACGGATTGTTTTGATGCAGTTGATAAAAAATATCGTGAGTTTAAAGAATCTGCACGGAAAGAAGTCAACTACCTGGTAAAGGAGTTTGAATGTAAGAAGTCTGCAGATGAGTATTTGCGATCCACAACCAGTCGCACTGGTGTTCTTGATTGCATTAAACTTCACAGTTACAAATACAATGAAGATCTATTCAAACGTGTGAGTGTTGTTCCTAGTGGCAAGAACCATGGACTTCTGTTCATTCTTGATTGGAGTGGATCTATGGTTGACTGTCTGTTTGATACTATCAAGCAACTGTACAACCTTGTTTGGTTCTGCCGTAAGGTTGGTATTCCTTATGATGTATATGCTTTTACGTCTGAGAACAAGTGGGATGAGACGCATCCCAAACCATATAAGCAACAGGATAATGTATTTCACATCAGTGAGTATTTTGGATTGTTCCACATGCTTACCAGCAGTGTCAATAGTAAAGAGTCTGAAAAGCAACTTTTGAATCTGTGGAGGGTTGTGTGTTCTTTCGGTAGGGCTGATAATCTTTATGCCATGTATAATGCTCCCCCTCTGTTTGGACTCAGTGGTACACCATTGAATGAAACTCTTGTTACTCTGCATCAAATCCTTCCTACTTTTACTAAGAAGTACAATCTGCAGAATGTGAATGTAGTTATTCTCACAGATGGTGAAGCAGCACCTTTGTATAATACAGTTTGGGTGTCTTACAAAAATGTAAATGATGATGGACGGTGGGGATGTCGTTCATGGGTTCCTGATAAGACTTTCCTTAGGGATCGTAAGATTGGATATATCAAGCATATGGGAGAGACTGAGTGGGAGTTTACTGCTGCTCTGTTGCACAATCTCAAAGCAAACTTCCCCAACGTTAACTTCATGGGTATCCGTGTTGGTTCCAAGGGTGATTGCTCACGCATGATTCGTGGATACAGTCGATACAACGTTGCCAAGTTCCAACCATATATTGATGTCCTGACAAAGGAAAAGAGTGTTGCCATTGACAATACTGGATACGATAAGTATTTCTTATTGCTTTCTAATAGTTTGCAGGCAGACACTGACTTTGATGTAAAGGAAGATGCCACCAAATCCCAGATCAAGAGTGCATTTCGCAAGTCTCTAGCATCTAAAAAAGTAAACAAAAAGGTTCTAAATGAGTTTATAAAACTGATTGCCTAATTGTTTGTGGGGCTACATAGTACCATACAAAGACATCATTCTTATGTCTGAAGAGGACCAACCAATAGACGTATATAAGGTTGAGTTTGCGATAGAAGATGTTTACTTGCTCTATCTGAGTGTCAATAAGCACATAGAAATGTGGGCTGGTGGCAATCCTTTAGAGCAGGAGCATCTTTTCCTGTTGAAGGACAATCTGTATCGCATCATCCTTGATTATAAATTCAGGGAGATGTGACAACCAACCAACTGTCTACCAACATAGATATAGATATGGTTTTCATCGTATAATGTATGCATACAGATGAAACACATCATGTCTCTTTCGGTTGAATACATTCGCACTTCACTTCAGAACCTGTATGGTGATCAAGTGACTGGTGCTGATATCCGTGCCTGGTGTGCAATGAATGGCACCACATATCCTACTGTTTCCAAGAAACTGGAACAGTACAAGGTAGGACGTGGCAAGTGGGATCTGACTGTCAAGGAACAACTTGAGCAGTCATATGAAGCACCTGCTGCTACACCTGCATTTGAAACTAATCTTATTCCAGAAAAAAGTGATACCTTCGTCCGCTTTGGTAACTTCAGTGATATTAAAAAGATCATTCAATCTGGGATGTTCTATCCGACGTTCATTACTGGACTGTCTGGAAACGGTAAAACGTTCTGTGTTGAGCAAGCTTGTGCTCAAGCCGAACGAGAACTCATCCGTGTAAACATTACCATCGAAACAGATGAAGATGATCTTATTGGCGGGTTCCGCCTTGTTAATGGTGAAACCGTCTGGCACAATGGACCAGTCATTGAAGCCCTTGAACGAGGTGCCGTACTATTGCTCGATGAAATCGACCTTGCAAGTAACAAAATCCTCTGCCTTCAGTCAATCCTTGAGGGAAAAGGAGTTTTTCTCAAGAAAATTGGCCGAGTCGTTAAAGCCAAGGAGGGTTTCCAAGTATTCGCCACCGCAAATACTAAGGGAAAAGGATCCGACGACGGACGATTCATCGGTACTAACGTGCTCAACGAAGCCTTTCTAGAGAGGTTCTGCATCACCCTGGAGCAAGAGTATCCTAGTGCTGCCATTGAGACACGTATCTTGAATAAACTGTGTGATGATACCCTCTTCTGCAAACGTTTGGCAGACTGGGCTGATATCATCCGTAAGACTTTCAAGGAAGGTGGTGTTGATGAGGTTATCAGCACCCGTCGATTGGTTCACATCATCAATGCTTTCAATATCTTTGAAGACAAAGCAAAGGCAATCAATCTTGGTTTGAATCGTTTCGATGATGATACCAAGAGTGCCTTCATGAGTTTGTATGAAGCAGTCGATGCTGATGTGAATGTTGTTGACTGCAACGTGGAGGAATGATATAATATGATCAATGCCTGGTCTCTACTTTACGACGCTATGGAATCACTTGAACCTGAAGAGAAGATCTGGAAAGATCTTGACGATCGGTATGAAAAGTATCTGCAGGAGATGAACTCATATGACTTGAACATCAAACCTGCTAAAGATTACGCAATCAAACCGACAAAGCAACCTCCAAGTAATTGGAAGTATGGTGAAGATAAAACAATCAAGGAGATTGAAGAATACATCTCCCGTACCTATAATGCACACTATTCATCTAAGATTCAAACCTTAGATCTTATTGAGTCTGTCGGTGATGCTGAAGCATTCTGCCGCAGTAATATCCTCAAGTATGCCTCTCGTTATGATAAGAAGGGGACTGCTAGAATGGATATCATGAAAATTATTCACTACGCAATTCTGCTTTATCATTTCTCCCTTGAAAACAGTGAAACTTCGACCCCCTATGAAACTTTCTGATAAGACCCTAACTCTGCTGAAGAACTTCTCTTCGATCAATCAATCCATTCTGATTAAGCAGGGGTCTAAACTTCGCACTATCAGTGTGATGAAGAACATCCTTGCTGAAGCAGATGTTCCAGAAGAATTTGATCGTGAGTTTGCAATCTATGATCTGGGACAATTCCTGAACGGACTGTCTCTCCTTCAGAATCCTGAACTGGATTTTACCAATGACTCCTATGTGGTCATCAAAGAAGGTAGGACCCGTGCAAAGTTTGCCTTTGCAGATCCTAACGTGATTGTTGCACCTCCTGAGAAGCCAATCAATTTGCCTTCTACAGACATCAACTTCCAACTGGAAAGTACCAAACTGGATCAACTGCTGAAAGCAGCACAGGTTTATCAACTTCCTGATCTTGCCGTTCTTGGTGAGGCAGGTGTGATCAAACTGGTTGTTCGTGATAAGAAGAACGATAACTCTAACCAGTTCGAGATTGTTGTTGGTGAGACTGAGAAAGAGTTTACTTTCAACTTCAAGGTTGAGAACATCAAGATTGTTCCTGGTTCCTATGATGTTGTGATCTCAAGTAAACTTCTGTCTAAGTTTACCAATACTTCTTTCAATCTCGATTATTATATTGCTCTGGAACCTGACTCTACCTTTGGTTGATAATGCGTGATGAATTCCTTTGGGTTGAAAAATATCGACCCAAAACTATTGAAGACTGTATCCTCCCTGAGGAAACAAAACTAACATTTCAGCAGTTCCTAGATAAGGGTGAGATTCCTAATCTCCTCTTGTCTGGTCCTCCTGGCATTGGTAAAACTACCATTGCTAGAGCACTGTGTGAACAACTAAAATGCGACTACATTATTATTAACGGATCCGATGAAGGACGATTTCTTGACACGGTGCGAAATCAAGCAAAGAACTTTGCTTCGACCGTATCACTTTCTGCAGATGCAAAACACAAAGTCATCATTATTGACGAAGCTGACAACACGACCCACGACGTACAACTCCTCCTACGGGCGAATATTGAGGCATTTTATAACAACTGCCGATTCATCTTCACCTGCAACTTCAAGAACAAAATCATCGAGCCCCTCCACTCAAGATGCGCCGTTGTTGAATTTGGAATCAATGGAAAGCACAAACCCACAATCGCTGCTGCTTTCTTCAAACGACTTAACAGTATCCTGGACAATGAGGGGGTTGAGGCTGATCCGAAAGTTCTTGCGACTCTGATCAACAAACACTTTCCTGATTGGAGGAGAGTTCTCAATGAGTGTCAACGGTATTCTGTAGGTGGCAAGATCGATGCTGCCATTCTTGCAACGTTCTCTGACGTATCTGTAAATGATCTCATCAAAAATCTCAAGACTAAAAAGTTTGCTGAAGTCCGCAAGTGGGTGGTCGATAACTTGGATAATGATCCTAGTGTACTTCTGCGCCGTGTGTATGATGCTCTTTATGGCACCCTTGAGGGTCCTAGCATTGCTGCTGCTGTCCTCATTATTGCTAAGTATCAGTATCAAATTGCATTCGTAGCAGATCAGGAGATCAATCTCCTAGCAGCATTAACTGAAATTATGGTGGAGTGTGAATTCAAATGAATGTAAAACTAATTCGTGTCGTAACTGGTGAAGAAGTCATTGCAGAGGTTCTCTCTGAAACTGATGACACCATTACTGTAAAGAACGGTCTTGTCGTTCTTCCTAATGGTCAGAGTATTGGATTTGCTCCATGGGCTACTGTTATCAGTAAGGAAGAACCTGAGATCACTATGTCTCGCAAACATGTCGTCTATGTGGCAGAAGTGCAAGATAGTGTATCTAAAAAATATAAAGAAATGTTTGGTAATATCATTACCCCAGACGAAAAAAAGTTGATTCTGTGACCACCATCCCCTCTGTAATTGGACTAACCATGATCGCAGGATACTGGTTATCCATGTTTGGAATGGTGGTCAATGCCTATTTGCATTTTAATACGATGGAAGATTTAACACCTGATAGAGTTACCCTTCTTTCTCTTTTGGAAAAAGCACAGATAGAGGTGGTTGAGAATGCATCCATGTGCTGGCAACGACAGAATCAGTTTGCTGGATTTACTCTTTCCAATCCAACAACACAAGTCATTACAGTTATTATCTGCACCGATGCCATTAGGAAACACTTTCCCAATAAGGTAAGATCTGCTATTGAGGTTAACCGAACCGTGGATCATGAAGCACTTCATGCTGCTCAGTTCTGTAAGCATGATTATCATCCTGGGTCAGTGGCAGATGATTGGACTGTCGATAATGAGGAAGAGGCGTTATACTATGAAGACAAACCCATGCAGGTGGGGGAGAAACTTATTGAATTCTGCTTTTGATTATGAAAATTACTGACGAGATTATTAAAGAAGTTGAGTGCATGCTTGATATGCGCAAGAAGAATGGTGAAGAGATTTGGCCAGATGGCACAGAACTAGAGTTCAAGATCCCTGGCACCTTTGCTGCTGATAAGTTCATTGTGATCAAGAGGAAAGAACCACGGGTAGAGAGCAATCCTGATCCTAATCTCAAAGCACATCATTCATGAAATGTCCATTGAAAACCCCACTCAGGTATCCTGGTGGCAAGTCAAAGGCAATCACCACTCTATCGAAGTGGTTGCCTTCTGATATCAAACACTATAGGGAACCATTTATTGGTGGTGGATCAATGGCAATCTACGTTGCTCAGGCATATCCATCTACTGATATATGGATCAATGATCTCTATGTTCCTCTGTACAACTTCTGGGTGCAGTTGAGGGACAATGGTGAGGAATTGTCTGACAGGATCTATGAGATCAAGTCTAAGATCAAAGGTGATGACGATGCACACAAGCAACTCTTCACAGAGATTGCTGAGTCTATTGATAGTCAGACTGGTATTGATCAGGCAGTAAGTTTCTTTATCATGAACAAGTGCTCTTACTCTGGTCTTACCCAGAACAGCACATTCTCTGTGACTGCTTCTCGTTCTAACTTCTCTCTTGTCGGTGCTGAGAAACTGAAGAAGTTCTCTGCCTTGATTAAGAACTGGAAGATCACGAATATTGATTACTCAGAACTCCTAAAAGGACAGGCAAAAAAGACTTTCGTTTTTCTTGACCCTCCTTATGACATCAAGGACTTCTTGTACGGTAAGGACCGTGAGATGCATCGTGGATTCGATCATGATATTTTTGCCAAGAAAGTCTATAAGACAAAGCATCAGTTTATGATCACATACAATGTTAACGATCGTCTGCTTGACCTCTACAAGGACTATGACTGCCGTGAGTTTGATCTTAGATACTCTATGGTTCATCGTGGTGACAAAGGCACCAAGGACAATGTGAAGAAGGAATTGTTGGTAACTAACTATAAAGTAGAAAACAATCTGGAAGGATTCTTCTCATGAAGATGGAAGTAAAACTGTACGTAGCAGGAACTGTATTCACAGAACAAGTCATTGCTCGTGACTATAAGGAGGCAAAGGAAGTTGCTCTTGCCAGGAATCCTAATGCAACTGTTATTGGTGTTAATGCTGTATTCAAATAATGGAACTGAAAGATTGGTTGAAGTCTATCAACGAGACTAAGCACAACATCCTTGATGAGGATCCGACAGAGAAATATCCTGCGTTCATTATCAACAAATGCCTGTCTGGGACTATAGATGCTTTGATGTTTGCCAATGAAATGAACAAGCATCATTCACTAGATCTTAAACTCCAATATGATTTTCTTCTAAATAGTTTACGAAAGAGAAAAAGATTCTCTCCCTGGCTTCGCAAGGAGAAAGTGAAAGATCTTGATGCTGTTAAATCTTATTATGGTTATAGTAATGAGAAGGCGCAGCAAGCACTTAAAATTCTAAACACAGAACAAATTGATTATATCAAGTCTAGACTTGATACTGGAGGAATGAAATGAGCGTCGTGCAAGAACCTGAAGTCAACTGGGATCCTAGCCAGATGGTTGAGGTTGTCCTATCTGAACCAGATGATTTTCTAAAGGTTCGTGAAACACTCACAAGAATTGGTGTTGCTTCTCGTAAAGAAAAGAAGTTGTATCAGTCATGTCATATCTTGCACAAGCAAGGTAAGTATTACATCGTTCACTTCAAAGAACTATTTGCTCTAGATGGCAAGAGAGCAAATCTGACTGTCAATGATGTTCAACGTAGAAACAGAATTGTACAGTTACTTGCGGACTGGGGTCTAATCGAGATTGTTGATTCTACTACAATTTCGGATATTGCACCTCTTAATCAAATTAAGGTATTGTCATTTAAAGATAAGGGACTATGGGTGCTTGAGACCAAATATAATATTGGTCGGAAGAAGACCCAAGAAGAAGGTTGATCATGCTATAATGGATTGGTAAAGACATCCGATCCATGATCGAAATCGACTACACCAAAGTTTATAAGTTTGACCTAACTGGTAAGGTTACTTTCTGGGAACTTCCTGTTGAAGAAGTATATGAACTCTTCAAAGATGGTCGCACATCATCACGTTTTTTAGAAAGAAAAGTTCCTTATTTGTTTAAAGCATTTAAATATGTTGACGAAAAGGGATATGATTGGTTGCGTGAATTGCTCAACAAAGTAGAAGGTAAATGTGTTACCCGGAATGGGTGCAATTTTGCTCCATCTGCTATGGTTGGATCAGGTAGAAAGGTCAAACCTGATAAAGTAAAGCAGCATATTGAAGATAATAATCTTGACTACATCCTTATGGACGTTGTAGAATTTCCTATCGTTCATATGCGATTTGTGAAAGGTAGTGATCTGATTACTACTCATCCTAACTGCAAGATTACTAAAGCCAAAAAGTGGCGCAGCAAGTATTTTGATGTATGATTTATCTTGAAGATTGCTTAGATGGTATGAAAAAACTGGAGGACGGTAGCATTGATGCTATCGTCACATCTCCACCGTACAATCTAGACATAAAATACGGTAGTTATGCTGA
>Ga0213860_10000037_pt1 | contig 50094 bp, 43 predicted proteins | sample PICome_3_FD_160118 | JGI IMG/M metagenome (GOLD analysis project Ga0213860, IMG submission 160118) | Coastal seawater microbial communities near Pivers Island, North Carolina, United States - PICO550 | ecosystem: Environmental > Aquatic > Marine > Coastal | place: USA: North Carolina...
TTTTTGAATAGAAGTTCCTTTTTAAAATAAATGTGATATGTCATTTCTATCTTCCTCCTTAAGAAACTTTTTTGCTGAATCCTTTAATTTTATCAAATTTAATAATATTGTCAAACTTATCAATTAACTCATCAGTCTTGTGTGAGATAACAAATACATTTGCGTCACTCACAACATACTTAATAATCTTAGTAAAGTATTCAGTTCCAAATCCGTCCAAAGAACTATCAAAGATTTCATCTAGAATCAAAAGATTAGTACTCGAAGAGTTTTTCATCTTTGCAATCTCTCGCCAGGTGAAGAGAAGAGACAAGTCGATTCTCATCTTCTCCCCTTCACTAAATGATTCATAACTAAAATCTTCATGAATGGGAGACTTCACCGTCTCTTTGAATTCTTCATCCAGAGAGAAGTTAATGTAGAAGTCCATCAACTGAAGATATTTGTTGATCTGCTGATTCATAAGAGGCAGATATCTCTTAATAATTTTGGATTTTACTCCACCATCCTTCATTAAGGAATGTGCAAATTCGTGGTAAACGTTATTCTCTTTTTGTTCGGAGTGTCTAGATTGGAGTCCCTCCAGTTCTTTTACAAGTTTTTCTAGCGCATGGTGCTCAGTATTTCGGTTCTCAAGTTGCTCGGTAATTCTTTGAATTTCATTCTCAAGATCTCTCGATCTGTTGTGCAGTCCTGAAATCCTAGTATTTGCTTTAGAAATTTCATGCGTTAGGTTAGTTGCCTCCTTAGAAAGAACCTTGAAGTGGTTTTCTTTTTCCTCTTCAAGTCTGATTGCTTCCTCCAACTCTTGAAATCCATTTTGGAGTTCTTTTGCTTTGGATTCTGCCTCATTAATTCTATTTAAGCGAAACGATTCTTCAATATGCTGGTCACAAGTAGGGCATACCGTATTCTCATTGAAAAATTTGTGCTCTTTAGTAATGGTTGCAACTTTTTGTTGCAATTTACCACGAAGTGTTCCAAGTTTCTTTAATTTTTTGTTAGAACCTGAAGATATTTCCATCTGCTCTTCGACATTCTTCAGTTGCTCCCCATAACCATCAATTTCCTTCATTAGGTCTCCAACATTACCAGAAAACTCTAAAATTTTATCTTTCTTTTCTTTGATATTTTTCTTGCCAGTCTCCTCCAGATCAGAGATGAATGACTTTTGCATATCAATCTTCTCTTCAACCAAATCTTTACGAATCGTCAGTTCACGAATATCATCATTGGTACTACGAATCTTTTCACGAAGTATAGTACTCATCTGGGAAAAGATTCTAATGTCCAGTAAATCCTCAATAATTTCACGACGACTCGCTGCTGGCAATTGCATGAAGGGAACAAAAGATGCACTGCCTAGGATCACAATTTGAGTGAATGACTTATAGTTCAGTTTAAGAACATTCTCTTCCAACCATTTTTGTTGATCAGTGGCCGCTGCTGCACGATCTAACAATTGATCATCTTTATAGATCTCAAAGATATTGGGTTTAATTCCACGAACAACTTTCCAATCAATTGATCCAGTAGAAAACTCAATCTCTACCTGGCAATCTTTTTCATTAACCGTATTCACTAATTGAGGTTTATTAATTTTACGGAATGGTTTGTTAAACAGCACAAAAGTAAGAGCATCTAACACTGTGCTCTTCCCTGCTCCATTAGTTCCAACAATCAGATTTGTTTGTGCATCAGTAAAATCAATTTCAGTAAAGTTATTTCCTGTTGAAAGGAAATTACGCCATCTTATCTGTTTGAATAAAATCATTATCTCTTGGTGGAATCACAAAGTCGTTCGGCGTGATAATCACATACCGGTAATTATACATGTTGCACATCTGAATTGCAACCTCATCATCAACTTCTACAACCGCCATCTCTGGGTAGTCTTCTGCTTCTAAGAGACCGGCATATCTAGTTGCATCGTCTTCATCTTCAAAAAGATATAACGCCTTCTCTCCGTCTTCATCATGTACAGAATATGCTCCCTCGTCTTCCTTCCCAGCAATTGTAATCAAATACATTATTCCATCTCGCAAGCTTCCTGATAAACTTCTCTCATTAAAGTTTTTACAACTTCTTTGTCAAGATCAAAATCAGAATCATCGATGTATTTATTTAGAAATGAAAGAGTATTCTCGCATTCTTCTTGGGAAAGATTTACATCCTCATCATCAATTGCAAAATTTTCAACAATCTTAATATCAGAACATCCAGACTTATGAATCTTATCGATAAACTTCTCAAACTGAAGTTGATCTGATTTTTTGCGGACAATGATCTTTACGATTTTATCTTTGAGTCCACTTGAATTGAAAGTTCTATAATTTGTATCTTCATAATAGAACTTTTCAAAGATTGAATATGTATTTGCAATAAACTCTAGTTCTTGTGTTTCAGTATCTAAGATATGAAATCCTCTAGTGTCATTGACATCATTCCAAAACATCTGATAAGGATTACCAAGATAAGTTATATTACCCTTGGTTGATTTGTGGTGATAGTGACCAGAGAAGACCTGATCGAACTTCTTAAACTTGGTAGGGTCTTCTCCATGATCCATCTTCATACCAGGAATGACCTCAAACCCAGTCAATTCTAGGTGTCCCATTACAACCTTTGCCTTTGTCTTTTTAACTAGGTTCCAGGTCTTTTCTTGATTGTCTTCACAAATCCAAGGGAGAAGCAAAATCTTCTCTCCACCAATTTTACACTCTTTTGGTTCTGATATTCTTACAACATTATCGTAAGATTCTAAGAGACCATCTACAGCATTAATATTGATAGTGTTCTTATAATAAGCATCATGATTACCAACAATATTATGAACCTTGATACCTAGTTCACGGAACCTATCATACACATTTTCCTTTGCCCATTGTAGTGCCCAAAAATCAACAGACTTACGGCAGTCGAAAGCATCGCCCAGATGGACGCATTCTGTGATACCTCTCTCTTTCAGTGTAGGAAAGAAGATGTTATCATAGAATTTTTTGAAGAACTCATGAAATAACTTACTATTCTTTCTAGCGCCATAATGAGTGTCCGTTATCAGGGCAATTTTCATGAATAAAGTTTAGACTGAATGTTCTCTTTAATGGTATTATAATCAGAAGTATTGTAAATGTCACCATCACCGGTAAATACCTCATCAAAACCAGACCTTTCAATAATCTTAGTTCTAATATCCATCTGACGCTTTTCTTTCTGGATTCTTCTGAGGAATGCGTAGTGAATAATCTGAGTAAAGTATGCAAATGGATTGCTAGACTTCTCTGGATCAAAGTTCTTGATATACTGGACGCAGTTCTCAATGCCGTCACAGATCATGTCCTCACGGAACATGTAATTTACAAAGTTTGGTTTATAAGACAGGTGTGTAGCGATCTTCAAGAAACACTCACCAAGATAGTTGGTGATACGTGGGAGTGGTTCTCCTGCTTCCTGTGCTGCTTTAACTTTGGTTCTGTATACAATAAGTGCTTCTAAGAATTCTTTATTGTTTACATAATGTTCTGATTTCTTTCTAGTTCTTGACATTTCATGGTTCTCCTATTGAGATATGTTGATATTATACCACATAATCAAGGGGCTTGACAAGTATGTAAATTATCAGTACAATAACTCTGTCAGGGTTCAGAAGATAAATTAGCTACCTTTATAGATCTTCTCTAAAGATACTCTAGCATCAGAAATAGATGATAAGAATCCCATTGATTGGTTTATCTTTGTTTGATTTGATTCTCTGTCTTTATCCTTAAGGTATCTATTATAGATTGATAAGATACTTTCATCTGTAATTTCACTAATAGTAATTACTTTATCCATATTTACAATTACCATTGAGTCTTCACCTAGAGTCATCCATGGTTCGACTTTAATAGCACTTACTCCCATGTGTCTCATATTAACTGTCTCATATACAACTGGAGTATCTAAAATCAGAAGTGTTCTTGTTTCTTCTTCGCAAGGTGTAACTTTGGCAAATATTTCTTCACCTGAGACTAATTTGATTGATGCGTAAAATTCTTCTGTATTCATCGTTTCTTTAAATTTACTGGTACAATTTCATAATTAAATTTTTCTTGGTTGTAAATTTTAATTCTTTCTACTAGATGGTTTAACGTATAATTTTTTCTTGATTTGTATACTATTTCATCAGCAATATCATAAAGTACTGCTTGATTCTTTTTGTCTCCTTTTCTTAGTACTCTACCAATTGATTGTAAGTTTCTAATTCTTGACTTTGATGGTGATGCAAAAATTACATTATGGAGATTCTTAATATTGATGCCAGTTGAGAATGTTCCATAAGATGCAATAATGATCGCATCGTTTTCTTTTTCTGTAATTTCTCGAACTCTTTCTCTCTCTTCAGCGTCAACTCCGCCATGGACATAGAAAACTTTTCTATTGCCTTTCACGGAATTATTTATTAATTCGTAAAGTGGCTGACCATGTGTCTCCACTCTAGAGAACAAAACAAGACTATTTCCTTTCAGATCTAAGACTAAATTCTTAATGAAGTTGTTTCTTTTTTGATGTCCAATAATATACTGAATTTCATCTTCATAAGTTTCAAACTGATGTGAATCATGTTTTAAAAGTAATACATGAATCTGTAACTGAGATAGATGACCTTTATCAATCAGTTCCTTTGTTTGTGTCACCTTGTACGATGGCCCAAACAATCCTTCTAACACCCACTTGTGTGTCTGTGTGCCGTCTAATGTACCTGTAAACCCAAATCTATACTTGGCACTGTCCATCTTGGTCATAATGCTGACCAGAGACTTCGACTTAAACAAGTGTGCTTCGTCTCCAATGATGACACCAAAGTCTTTAAAGAATGCTCTGGGTAACTTGTAGATAGATTGCCAAGTGGTAATCGTTACAGGATATTCATTTGTCTTCTCCCTACCGGAGTAGATTCTATGACAATAGTCTTCTGCATCCCAACCGTAATCTTCAAAATCCTTAAACATTTGCTCTACAAGAGACGTTGTAGGAACAACTAAGAGAATCTTATAATTTTTTTCTGCAAAGTATCTTACCACAGAGTAAATCATCAATGACTTACCAGAAGCAGTAGGTGATATAAGAAGTTTACGATTATATCTTAATGCATCATAGACAGCATCGATCTGATAATCTCTAGGTTTGAACCTAGCAATACGAGTCATGTAGTCCTTGACTCCTTCCTTTGAAATAAAGTCATTAACTTCAAAAGGAGGGCCATAGAACTTGTTGTGTTCAAACTCTACTGTGTATCCACAGTTCCTTGCCCATGCCATTACTTTATCAAGCAGACCCACATAGATTTCTCCAGTGTGGGAACTAAACAAGCGTATCTTTCCATCCCAGTACTTACTACGGTACTGTGGCATGAATTTAGCACCAGGAACATCAAAAGTAAAATGGTCAGAGAGTTCGTGGTAGATATGAGGTTCTGCTTTGATGATTACATATATTTCATTCTTTTTTCTTATCACAAGATCAGACATCAACTATATCCTCTAATGAACTGCTGCCATTCAATCGAATTCTTAATTTGATAAGTTCGATTATTGATTGTTTTGAGAATACTATCTAAGTAATTCAACATTACCTGAAAGTAATCTATTTTGCTACACAAGCGGATGAGATCTTCATCCGCATCCATATATTTGTCTACATCTTGTCTCAAGACTTTATGATCAAATGGATTTTCAATATACACTTCAGGGTCTGCCTTACCCGTGTAATATTGCCACTTATCTCTTTTTAATTGCTTAAACTTATTCTCCTCTAACTTTTTCATTAGAAGAATATTATTTAAAATTTTATAGTATTTTGCGTGAAGAGAAGGAACCCTTGTGGATTCTGTATGTAGATTATCTTCGTCTATTTTTGAATCTTCTTCCCATAATAACTGAATTTCATCAAGATTCATAAATTAAATCATAAAACCACTATATTATATATCGAGTATTTGAAAGTCACTTGTGCGGTGACGTAATTGACATCTGTTGCTGTCGCATTAAAGTCAATAGTTGAAAGGGATGTTGGAAACAGATCTTGGAAGTCTACCCTTGCCACTTCATTGTAGTTGCTGTTGTAAATAAACAAACTTGCGTCTGAATATTCATTTAATGGTGTTCTGGCATCAGGATCATCATTGTATGGATCTTTTCTTTTCAAATCCATGAACTGTTGAACATCCTCTGGATAACCTAATCCAGTCAACCAGTTGTGAACCTGCATATAATTTTCTAAATTCTCATCTACAAAGAAAGACAATGTGAGATCAGAATATGTTAATTTATCCCCAGGTACTGGAGCATCTTTCAGATATGTTGGTTGTAATGCAAATCCAAGATTGATACCAGGAATTGAAGCAGAATTGGAAAAGAAATCTACTTTAGGGATTTTAGTAATAGAAAATTTAAATCCAATAGGAGACAAATAGTTCCTATTGTCAATTTGATTATTCCAGGGTTTCATTCTCCTCCACCCCCATTTCCACCATCACCATTGCCACCATTTCCGTTTCCACCATTACCATTACCATTTTCAGAGGACTCCTTCTCATCTTTCTCCAAATATCCACCATGGCCAATGTGATATCCTAAAGGAATTTTCTTGCACTTTTTATCACTAAAGCACCAATATTTTCCAGTTGGACATCTTTTCGCTGCTGCTTCTTCAATGAAATGGTTGAAAGACTTCATGAGACTTTTATCTTTATTTAGTGTTCAAGATTGTATTCCATTATCATTGCAAATAATCTCGCTTTGAGGAATATTAGATATTCTTGCTCTTCATATGGTCTTCTTGGCGCTCCAGGCCACACTTCAATTGAATAGCAAACATGGTCATACAATAACCGTAGTTCATCTATTCCCATAGTAATTTGCATCATCCATTCTTCATCTAATGGATTCATAGGAATTATTGAAAAAATTTACTTATGATTGGTATTTATAATGTATCCGCATGAACAAAAAAAGACCCCCCTTTCGGGAGGTCTTGGGAAATCTCAGTGATGAATCACATGAGGTTGTTAACTTTAACGCGACGATAGTAGCGGTTGGAGGATGCCTTGAGGCGTCCCAGTCCCTGAGTGGTTCCTTCTGCGAATGGGTTAGCGACCATGCCGTAGCGGGTCTTGAATCCAATCTTGGGTTGGAAGGTGTCCTGACCAACGGCACGAACCATTTGGAGAGGAACATAAGGGCAATAGAACAGACCAGCGTCATAAGGGGAAGAACCCTTATAACCAGTAACGAAGTACTGAGAAGCAGCACCGTTAGCAGAATAAGGATCGATGTAGACGCGATACTTACCTTGCAGAACACCAGCGAAGGTGTTACCGGTATCATCAACGTTCAGGTTAGCGTTCAGAGCAGGAGTGTAGTCCAGAACACCAGCCATGGTCAGAGCAGAGGCAACATCTGCAGAGCAGAGGATCATGTTGCCCTTTCCGCGACGAGTTCTTTGGGCGATAGCATTTGCTTCGCGCTCGATTTGGAAAAGCAGACCTTTGAACTTCTCAACAGACCAGCGACCGTTGGAGTCAACGTCGAGGTCGAATACGCCGCTGCTAGCAACGTTTGCTTGGGCGCCTGTTTCAGCAGCCTTATAGATGGTACGGATAACCTCACGGTTGATTTCAGCAAGAATCTCGGTGCTAAGGATATTAGCGAGTTCTGCTTCAGCGTTCAGACCGTGGATAGCCTTGAGGTCTTGGGCGAGTTCCAGTGAATACTCAGCCTTCAGTGCTCTAGACTTAGCGGTTACGGTGACTTTCTCGATCGAGAATGCCATCTGGTTGAACTGGTCACCAGATCCGTCTCCGAGATCCTCAGCGTCTCCAGTGTGCATACCCTGACCAGTTGCATAGTCAAATTGAGAGCCACCGTTAAGGAGACCGGGGTTAGAACCAGTCTGAGAGTCTGTACCGAAACCAACAGAAGAAGCATCAGAACCGGAAACGTATCCACCTTGGGTGAGATCGCCACCATCGTTCTGACCAGAGAATGCGGTATCTGCTTCGTCGAACAGAGCTTCGGTTCCACTCTGGTTGGTGTAGCGGGAACGCATTGCGAAGATCAGTCCAGTAGGACCGTTCATTGGTTGTACGCCAGCGAGGTCATAAGCGACCAGGTTAGGCATTGAACGACGGATCAGTGAGATCAGTACTGGGTCGAAACCTGCAGTAGGACCGCCAGCAGTAGCGCCGCCACCGAAACCACCAGATGCACCAGCAGCATTAGCAGCGTTGGTGGGTGCTTCGGAGAGGAAGTTTCTTTCCTCGTTTAAAAATTTTTCTTGGTTCTCCAGGAGAACTGCGGTTACCATTCTACGGTGTGAATCAGAGATTTTCTCTGCGCCATCATAGTCGAGTAATGGTGCCCACTTCTCCTGCAGCTGTTCAGCGTTGAACATTTGCATTTGAATTTACCTCGTTTTAAAAGTGTTTGGGTTTAAAATTTATAATATAGGAACTTACTTTTTAGTGACTCTCTGAAGAGCAGTAAGGTATCCTTCCATTGATCCAGAAACATTCTGGTGGATTGAAGTTTCTTCTGCGACAAATTCAGCAGAATCACTTTGAGTACCGGCGTTCTTCCTTGAAGGGAAGTATGCTTCTCTCAAGGTAACCAGTTTCTCACGGTAGTCGGTTTCACTTTCAAACTCAACACTTTCAGCGAGAGAAGCGAGTTTTTCTTTCTGAGTGACGGCAAGTCCTTCAGTAACTTCACTGAAAATAGTATCAGTGGTTGACTCGGCTAATCTGCGATTCAGAGCAACATTTCTGTCGATCTGCTCATTGAGTTTTCCTTCCATTTCATCAAGTTTATTTACCATGCTTTCAAGTACATCGTATTTATCTTCAGGGATTGAAACATAATGTTCTTCAAAAAGTTGCTTCATACCGGAGAGGAACGACTCAGACATTTCTGCCTTCAGTCCTTCTTCTACGGAAAGTGAATTCTCTTGAATCCACTCGTCAGCAACATACTCCAAATAGGAATCAACACGCTCTGAAAGTTCAGTTCTCAGAGTAGCAACTTGCTCTTCAATAGCAGTTGCATAGTTTGCTTCCATTTCTTCTTTGATTTCTGAAACCTTAGCATTGATTGCAGTTTCAAAAATGATTTTTGCTTTTTCCTGGAACTCTTCGGAGAGTTCTTCGCCTTGGAGAAGAGCAGAGACATCAGCATCGATGTCAATTTCTACAACTTCTTCAGACTCAGCAACAACTTCCTCAGTAGTTTCTTCCTCAGACTCACTGAGTTCGTTTTCTACTTCGGTACGGAGTTCCTCTTCTTCAGTAACTTCCTCTTCGGAAACTACTTCCTGCTCAGCAGAAATTTCGGACTCCTCTTCTTCTTTCATACCAGCAGGTGCTGGATCGGCAGGTTTTGCACCTTTGTTAACAACATCCTTAACTTGCTTAAGGGTAGCGCCGGGTGTCTTCAGCTTTGCTGAATCATCATCGGCTTTGTAGTTTTCTGGGGTAGGACCGCCAAGATCTTCGACACTTGCACCAGATGGTTTTACCATTGGTTCTGCTGGTTTTGCACCGGCAGTTACAGCGTTTTCTTTAACGTCTACTTCCATTTCTTGTAAGTTAGTGCCACTGGACATTTTAGAACTCTCCGAATTACCTATTTGTAGTGAATTAAACTATATTTATTTATAATTTATAGATTTGACAGAAAGTCGCCCCATAACTGGAGTTTGTGCTCTTCGAGCGCTTTCTGATCAACTAGCGTATTTATCCTCTTTCTGGCAGCGGAGCAGAATCTCTCACGGAGAATTCCACCCTCCCATACCCATTCCTTTCCTTCCATAATTCCGTCTACAAAAGCATCAGGTGCGGAGGGGTCAGCAACAATATCTGCTGCAGTCGCCAGCATAAAATCTTCACCAACAATATTGATACCTTCGTTGTTCAGTCTTAATGAACCGACACCACGAGAAGAAACTCCAAGTTTAACACCTTCACCAATAAGTGATTGTGCAATCTTACCCATTGGAGTACTCAGAAGTTGTGCCTTACCGTAAATGTTGGAACCTCTTTGCTCAAGTTTCACAATCTTGTGTGATACACGGTCAAGGTTGATAGTTGGACCATCTGGGTGACCAAGTTCACCAAGTGCTCTACCTTTATTAGTATATGCTTCATTGTATCTACCAACTTCTTTTGCAAGAGTTTGGATAGGATACATACGACCATTACGGTTTTTGATGTCACCCTGAAGGAAAGTTCCTTCGATGTACATCTTCTTTGAAGAACCCTTACCCTCGGTAATAAATTCTACGGTTTCAACTTCTTCTCTGATGAGTTTCATTTTTCTTTCCTTTGTAATTTATCTACCTGAGGCAGCATCTACGTGAGTGCCAAAGCAAGTTGCTGGACCTCTCAGTCCTTGACCTGCATCAAAGTGAATGGTAACACCAGATGCAGCGGGAATATTAATTGTTCCCAAACTGGCATCATCAGCAGCATTACGAAGGGTGACAACAGCAGCACTAGAATCAGTATTGGAAACCCAAACTGCGGTAACTCCTGTATCAAATTTTGTTGTCCCTGCTGCTAACGCAGTAGCAGTTCCTAAGATTCTCATTCTTCCGTTTCTCCAGTTTCGGTTTCTACTTCATCCTCAACTTCATCATCAGCAAAGAGTCCAGCTGCCACTTTTGGTTTTACCGCATCAATTTTTTCTGTTGCCTTTGCATACAGAATTTCTTTAATCTTATCGCTAACATCTGATGCACTTGCATCATCTGATACCATCATATCCATTAAATCATCCATTTTATATTAAAAATAATAAGAACTATTAGGTATTTATATTTCTCCTCCTTCAGGAGCTTCTGTTGCTTTTCCAGATTTTTCTAAATCTGGTTCGGTAATTGGTTTTCCAAGATCCATTGAAGTGTCAACAGGTAGTCCAGTTGCTGGATCAACTATCACATTTGGATCAGGCAGAATTCCTGCTTCAATTTCTTTTTTAATTTGAGCATCAATTTCTTTTATCTCAGTTTCTGTCTGCTTCAAGATATTCATTCTTACATATTCTGCTGAGAAAAATTTGCCCATATATGGTTCCATGGCATTAACAACTCCAAGTTGCTCTTGCATTAATTCATTAGCTTTCAGATCAGAGAAATGATTATCATACAGATAATCATATTGAATATGATCTTCTAATTCTTGCCAATCGTCAGGAGTGCAAATGTTTTTCAGAATTAACTGAGTCTTCAGCATATCGTTGAAGATTCCAGAAAATCTCTTACGCAGTCTGCCAACAAACTTAGTAAACTTCAGTTCGTCACGCAGAATTTCAGAAGAACGACCTAAGTTAAAACCACCAGCACTATCAAGTCTGCTGGAAGGTACATTCAATGATTTGTAAAGTTTGGTTTGGAAGTAATCAACGTCAGCTAATTCTCCAAGATTTTGTCCACCAGGAAGTGTAGAGATCTCAGTTCCTCTACCACCTTCACGGCGAGGTAACCAGAAATCTTCCAACATTGCCATATACTTACGGTCATCACGAATTTCTCCAGTGTCCGCATTATAGACAAGTTTGTTACGATAACGATTCATTACGTCACGCAGATATTGTTCTGCCTTAATTTTTGGCAGATTGCCAACATCAATATAGAAGATTCTACGCTCAGGCGCTCTTGATAATCTGTAAATAACCAGACTATCTTCAACCATTCTTAATTGGTTAAGTGCCTTGATCGCTTTATGCAAATATGATAAAACTGTCTGCTTATTACGATCTATCAGACCTGAGGTTACATATGTAATTGCATCTTTTGAAATCTTTACTGAACCTTTATTGTTTCTACTTGGAACAATACCACTATTTTTTGTAGAACTATTTGGATCGTAAAGATAATATTCTTCCAATTCAGGTGCAGCATAATTTTCTGGATTTCCAGGATCTTTACCTGCTCTCGCTACATCAAATGGAGATTGAGAGTTTGGTCCAGTCTTCTCTTGCTTACGGATCAAACGAATTTTAAGTGGATCAATATATCTAATATCTTGAATTCCTTCTTGGGGATTTTTTAAATCTATAACTTTATGATAAAAAACTCTTCCGTCAATATACCAAGTTCTGAAAATTTCATGACACTTCCTATCGAAGTTCATCATGTTTTTAATATTTTTAAATTCTTGCCTAATAATATCTTTTAACTTATCCGAGGCAGGAAGATTTGTCAACTCAATTTCTACAGGAGAATCATTGAGATCAGATACAATTGCTTCATTTACAATATCTTCAATCGCACTATCACACTCAGGGTGCAGACACATTTCTCTGTATCTACGTACCAGATCCTGCTCAGATTTATAAACTCCCTCGATATCTACGTACTGACCGTAGAAACCACTAGAGACATAAAAATCTGACTTATCTTCGTCAGAAGGCGGAACTGGGGAGACAATTCCTTTACTGGATTTGCCTTCCCCAGGTTCTGGTAGTTTAAAACCAAATAATTTAGCCATTAATCAAAGTTTGAACTTCTTATCTTACTATTTATGATCCTGTTCCTAACTGGGTTGAACCAGCAGCATCAAGAGCATCAGTCCACTGAACTTCCATTGTGACGCTAAATTCTTCAATCTGATCACTTGAGTCATAAGAAAGTGGGATATCGGAAATGCTTGTTGGGAAAGTTCCGTAGAATCTGTACTGCTTAAGTACAGGAAGTTTTGCCTCTGTAGATGGAACAGTACCACCAACTTGTGCTCTACCAAGTTGCTTAACATACAGATCCTTCTGATAATCAGTTGGATTTGTAATACCAGCATTATCTTCATGCTTGTTGATGAGATTCATCCATCTCTCAAAAGCAGTTCTAATGGTAAAGTCAACATCATTGATGATGGTGATTGTCCAAGGTTCAAATGTTCTGTCTCCAGCAACCTTCAGATTTCTACCTCTGAAAGGAATGTTAATTGGAGCGATATTTGAAGCGGGGAGATTTGCCGCCTTAACCATGAAGCGAGTTCTGTCGGTTAAGGCATCTCTAGTTGTGTTGTTGGGGATAGCATCATCGGGGAAGTACAGTTCACATTCAAATAGATTAGGTCTTGCACCACCCCCAATCATTCTACCCTTGAATGCATCAAGGGTTCTGTCCTTGGTGTTTGGGATGTTTCGGTTAGCCATTAATAGTTTCCTCTAGTGAATTAATATTGTAAAATTAAACGTTACCAACGACTTCCTCAAAGCTTACTCCCGTGCGAGTGGCAACGAAAGAAAGACCGATGAAGTTAATTGATCTTGCAGGTTTCACGAAGATATCTGCTTTGAACTGGTTGGAATCAATAATATCAGGAGTATTATTGGTTTCATCGCAGATTACGACAAAATCATTAATTCCTCTCTTCGCTTTTACATCACGGAGATATGGTTCAACAATGTTAACGAAGTTGGATCTTGTAATGACATCATTGAATTCAAAAAGTTGATCCTTCGCTGCACTTTCAATTGATGACTCAATGGTGAGGAATAAGCGACGAACATTAATTCTGTCAAATGCAGATGCTTTTGCAAGTCCAGTTCTATCACCAAAGAGGATAATTCCAGTGCCACTTTGAGCAACAATTGGATTAATTCTCTTAGGATAAATCAGGTCTCTTTGTGCCTCTGATGGGTTGTAAGCAAGTTTTACTCCTCCATTGATTGCACCTCTAGAGGAACCAGCGGGTGAGAACCAAGGGAATTGATTTAGTGAAGTTCTTGCCATCAATCCAGCAACGTCTGCGTTACAAGGAACATATCTGAAGGAATTTGTAAATCTATCAAAAGTGTACTTATAACCAGAATCAAAGACTGCATAGGAAGAAGAAGTTACACCATTATAGAAATTCAGAATGTTGGTTGTCTGTGTATCAGAATCTGCTACGTTTACGACACCTGCTCTATGAGGAGAGATGCAAGCAATACAATCCTTACGCAAATCTGCAATTGCAATCAGTTTGTTTGCTTTTGCTTGTGACTCGAAGATTGTTGAACCGCCAGAAGGACCATTGATCAAGAAGTTAATATCATATTCCGCTGCATTAGAGAATACGTCATAACCATCCATTATTTCCTGTAATGTTGGAGCCATACCGCCTGTGGCGGAATAATTTTCTCCATTTATCAATGTAAATGTTTGAGCACCAGCAACTTTAAAGTTAGAACTCTGAGCATTTGCTCCCCATGTGCCACCTGTAGTAGCAGTAAATGTATCTGAGGTTCCGGCAGAAGTTCCAGCATTAATTGAAGTATTTGTGGCCGCACCAGCAAAAATATACTGAGAATTGTTAGCGATCAAATCTTTGTAGTAAATCGCTTCAGTTGGTGAAGTCGTAGCGTCCATTGCTTTGGACAGGTTTACGTGCTTCTCAAGAATGTTTCCAGCAACTCCAGTAACTGAACCAGTATCATCAACAACAACTACGTGGATTTCATCATTCATACCACTTCTTTCGGAAGCATATTGTGAAGTTCCGGGTTTTGGTGCAATAGACTTCCAATATACAGATGAATTGGATAAACCAAGAGTCTGCATATCATACCAATCTGAAACATTTGTTGCAGAGGTAATAGTTACGGTGCCAATACCAGTAGAGTTTCTTGCGGTAATTGTATTTGCAAAAGTATTCGTGGTAGTTCCTCTTGAGAACGTAAAGACTGCACCATCACCAGCAGTACTAATACCGGTAATTGCCTGATCAACTGTAATTACACCGGCACCAACACTAAGAACTTTGGTTCCTGCTGTTACTGTAGAGTTTCCACCAGTAACTGTAACTACGTCATTAACTTGAACTCCAGTAGTTACGATACCACTAATTGTAATATCAAATGCAGTATCAATTGTACCAGCAGTTGTTGCAATACCAACAGATGTGGTAGTAGTTGTTGTGCTAGGAGCAACGAAACTCAGACTTCCACCTTGCTCATATTCTGCAGCAGCATAAGTACCGCTACCATCAACAGTGTCTGTAATTTTGATCGAGATTGATGTATCACTAACAAGTTCAGTAATAACACCTCTGATTACTCCGGTATATGTGGTAACAGTACCCACACCTGCTTTGCTTCTTCCAACTATTGATTGGGTGACTCCCATACCAACAGAAAGTCCAGCTGTACTTGCAATACTGATAATTTGGTCGGCAGCGTTATCAATGCTACAAACTTTTAGACTATTTGCCCAACGACCAGGATTTCTTGCTGCGAACTGCCAGGAAGTATCATCCTTACGATTATTTTCATAATCTTCGTAAGACTTGATTTTTACTGCTGTTCCTGAAGTAGCATTTTTGAGTGTGCTACCATCAGTTCTAACTACTCTTAAAATTCCACCATAAGAAAGGTATGAGGACGCACTCAACCAGTAGTCATACTGCGCGTCTGTGGATAATGGCTTACCAAAAGTCTTGAGAAGATCTTGCTCAGTTTCAATAAGAATAGGCTCACCAACGGGGCCTATCTCAAAAGGTCCAGCAATTGCTCCTACTTGCTCATTAGCAGCATCTGCTCTTCCAACAGTTAAATCAACTTCTCTTACCTTGACGCCAGGTGATACTAGATTAAGCGACATGTCTTTGCCTCGACAGGAGATTCATTTTTTACTAAAATTATTTATTATTTTCGACTTCTCAAATGGGGAAACAGTGCATGAACTACCAATCTGGATATTGCCACTTGCCTTGATCTGTCTGTCGGTTTTTAGTTATTCTCTTTTTTGTACACTCTTTACACTCATAAGAATATGATGATGGATACATTCCTCTATCTTTTCTAATTAGATAGAATCCATCAATTAAATCTTTTGTTTCACCACAAGTTCTACACTTTCTCTTCTTGAACAGTAAGTGCTCTAAACTAAACTGCTCATCAAAATCCATTATTGATATTCCCACATATAAGATCTATCACCATATTCATCAGTATGCCAAAGGTCACCATCAGCATCAACAAAACTAACATTATCATCTAATCCATCTGACATAAAACCAAATGGTGCCATATCTTGTTCAATTTGATTCTTCTGCTCTTCATATAATCTCTTTCTTACGTCCTGATCAGTCAGTTCCTTAAAATAATCTTGCTGAACCAACCAAGCATAGATGACAAGACACATTGCAAGGTCGTCATTACAACCTTCTTCTGCCTCGAATGATCTGTTCTTTTGAATGAATGTAGTCAGTTCTGAAATAATCTCATAGTCATTAAAGAGCAATTTGTCCTCTTCAATCATAGTCTTAAGGTTTAGTGATCCAACCTGTTTGACAGTTTTACTCATTTTGACACCAAGTTGTGTCTTTTTCCCAGAGAAACCCTGTCCTACAATTTGACCTGCTCTACCACGCATTGAGCACATAAGAAGGTTTTGGTATTCAAGGTCATACTGAATAATACTTGCTACTTGGTCTCCTACATCATTTACTTCACACAATACCCATGCATTATTATAACTTTTGACCACCTCATAGATGACATTGGGAAATAGCATCGGTTTGATTTCATTATTCCGATACTTTGCTACTACCTTATGGGGGAATTCTGTTATGTCTACAACTACAAATGCAGAAAAGTCTTCACTAACTCCTCTTGCAACGTCAACGGTACAGATATAATCATGTCCTTCTACAGGTTTTTCATATACATCCAATCCAGCATTTCTAGTGATTGGGGAATCATATACTAATGTTCTTAATTTACTTGGTGCAATCAGAGTATCGACAGATCCAAGGAATTCGCACTCGAACTCGATCTTAAACTGCTGTTCTGATGTGTTAGCAATAGTTTGTTCTTTCCAGACTTCATCTCTTCCTGGTACTTCAGACCAGTGAACGTCTGTTGGGATATAATCGTTTTTTCCTTTTTCAGCATCATGCCACAGACGGTAGAAGTGATTCATACCGTGTGGTGTAGATACAATAATTACTTTGGTGTTTTTACCAGAAGTAATAGTAGGATAAACAGAGGCAAAGAACGAGTCAGCAATGTGATTCGGGACGAACGCGAACTCGTCGAGAAAGAGGATGTTAAACGACATACCTCGGACAGCACTTGCAGACGTAGATGCTGCCAATATTTTACTGCCATTTTCTAACTCCAGAGATCCTTTGTTCCATGATATGATACCTTGTTGCATCCACTTAGGCAAGTTCTCGTAAGCAGTCTGTAATCTTCCAAGAAGTTCTCGGGCAGTCGCTGCTTTGTTTGCCAAGATGCCGATGTTGACACTATCATTGAATACTGCATAATGTAAAAGATAAGATACGCATGTTGTAGACTTACCAGTCTGTCGTGGCATCTTACAGATATTAAATCTGTTTTCGTGGAAATTGTTGATAAGTTTCTCTTGGAAATCATATGGCCTGAAAGGCACAAGACCTTCATCCAAACTCACAATCTTTACATAGTTCTGTGCAAAGTAAACAGGATCTTGTTTGCACTTGATAAATTCAGCAATTTGATCCTGAGTAAACTCAATAGGAGTATTTGCTTTTTTTAGATTCGGATTTCCAAGGTAAACATTATCAGACATATCATAAATTTCCTAAATTCAATACAGATTCTTGTGTCTTTAAATATAATTTAGCATAGCACTTTGCTACGTCTTTCAATATTTCAATACTGGTTACTTCGTCAATTTCCCTTGCAATTTTGATATACTCAAAACCTTTATTCAAATTTTTAAGTTCAATTTCTTCTGGGTTCATCTCTTTCTCCGGCAAACAATAATGGTTTAGTTGGATCTTTAGGAACTGGGTTGTAATAAAGTACGATTGCGTTTGGATATACTTTATGGATTTCTGCTTTAACTTCGTCTTTTGTTGGTCTAGAAAATTTAGCGAAGAACATTTGTATTTGTAAAGTTCTTCCCCTCCAGTTTAAAATTATACTGTAAGTTTTACCTCTCTCTTGTACTCGGAGATACGATTCTGCTAAATCTTTTCTCCAATTAGAATAATCTTCTTTAACTTTACGATCAGTTTTTACCATAGTTGGTTTAGAAGCACCAGTTTTTTTCTGTTGACCTGGATCTTCTCTTCTTTTGGCAGCAGCTGCAGCAAGTCTTTCTTTTTTAGACATACTTGCTCTTTTTGAAGAAGAAACACATTTAGGAATTCCTTCACCAGGTTTGTCACTTGCACATGAATCCCCTGTCACAACATTGACCCAACCCCTCTTACCATCTTTTGATTTAGACTTTCCAAACCAATTACGAAGACCCTCTTCATTCATGATAGATTCACTAAGTTTATCTACAGTGAACCAATTCCACATATTTGGACCATAACTACATTCCTCTTTATATTCATTTTTGCCACAAAGCATACAGAATCTTTCTTCTCCAGTAGATTCTTTCACTTCTTTTTTCTCCGGTAATCCTTTGTGCTTAGTAGATGCAAAATCCTTTGCATCTTTCTTTGTCATAGAAGCAGCAGCATCAGCAACTTCAGGTGATGGGTTTTTCATCTCACCTTTCTGGGTAGCACGTACCATGCCCATGAATCTTTGTTGTGCTTTGGATACTGCTGGCATTATTCTTGCTTGAATCCGTCTTTTAATAATTTTTGCAACTCTGCTGTTGAACCAACGAACAGCGCATTATTAACAGTAGTAGGCGATGATGCCTTATCCTCTTTATTTAGATCCTTCATTTTCTGTTGTAGATCAATCAACTTATCTGATACATCTCCAACACTTTTGATGAGTTGTCCAACCACTTCATATGATCTGGGTTGCTGTCCTTCTTGTGCCAGTTCAAGAATACCATTAATTGCTTCTTGACCCTTTTCAATCAAAGAATACAAGTTGCCACGAGTATACTCATAATCCTTAATATGATCTTCTTGCTTATTGATCTTATTAAGTTGTTGTTTAGTTTCTTTTACGATCTCTCCAGCCTGAACTTCAATATTCAGAGAGTCACTTATCTTGTCAAATTGCTCACTCATACATCAACTCCCTTACTTGGACTAAAGGTTCTACCGTCACCAAAATCAAATCTTTCTTCACTGAAACCAAAGTCATCACCAACTTCTATTAAGTTATCATCAACAGAATTTACAAGATCAATTGATTGATTTGCATCATAAAAATCTACAGATGTCCCATCTTCACCTCTCCGTACCAGAATAGTATTACCAGTAATTTTTTTAATATACATCAACTCGTCTTTTATCGCGATATATGAATCGGCAGTTAAGGTGGATCCATCTGTAACATCAAACTGTGTCTGAGTTTCAGTTATACTCTCTGCAAGACTGGTTGTTCCATCATTATTATAATCTTTAATTGCCCTTGGTTCAGCAGTATATCTAAGTTCTCTCTTTGCAGTCTTAGTATTTGTGCTTGTATGATAATCGACTTGAACTTTTTTAATGAGACCTTCACTACTATCAGCAATTGGTCCAAACAAGAAGGTTTTTGCGGTAAAATCTAAAGTATGAACAATAACTCTTTTCTCATCATACCCAGATTCATAGTTATCATCAAAACTTACATTATCAAGAACCATTGGAATATCTCGCTTCTCACCAATAGACTCAACTAAATCAACTGTTACATTAAATGATGGTTGAAATATAGGAAGAATCTGTTCAATAATTTGCATTGCATCTTCATTATATTGTGACATTATCGATAACCTAATTCCCAAATTATAAGGAACCGGCATGAAAACTTTCTTTGCTGTCTTTGATCCGTCTTTTGTAAATGTTTTAAAAGTCTGCATAGTAGAAATTTTTCTACTATTATCATATTGTATACTGACCAATTCAAATGCCAATCTGGGAAGAGTGATAGATACTCTTCTTCTTGGATCTGGTTTCTGTTCTAAACGGGCAATAAACTTCTCTGCAGGACCATATGCAATAGGAACCTTTACAGTAGAAAAGTTAGATCCGTCTTGCTTTTTATGCCGAAGTTCAATAGTATTAAAAAGAGTTCCAAAAGCAATAATCGTCTTTCGGATTATCTCATGATAATGATATGTTCCTAACATGACACTTTGTATTACCTATAGTAACTATTTAGAACTCACCAAATGGGTTCCTTTCAGTAAAGTCTAAAATATTATCTGCTTCCGTTTCAAATTCGATATTATCTGCATATACATCATACTCATCTTGATCTGATATTGATTGTATTTTGTACGCAGCATCCGAACCATTTTGTGTTGTTCCAATGCCAACCACCATTTCACCTAAAGCAAAATTACTAGATGTATTTGTTACTTGTAATACCCTAGTATCTGCATCCCAGTTGGATACGTACGCTGTAGTGCCTGTAGAGACGCCTCTGACAAGTTCTTTATACAAATAGTTATCCGTATTGATTCCAGTCACTGGAGCAGATATGGTGACGGTTACTGGATCCGATCCTACAGTATATCCCATACCAGCATTGGTGTATCTAATCGAAATAATTTCTCCATCTGTATTGAATTGTGCATTTCCGGTTGCCCTTGCAAGACCAGTGAAATCTTTAATGGAATCACTATTATCAATAGTAACTGTTGGGGTAACAGTGTAACCAGCACCAGCATTTGTAATAGTAAATCCAGATATAGTTCCTCCAGTTCCTACTATTGCTGTAGCAGTAGCAACAGATGATGGTGTAGATGTACCTGTCCCAACACCAATAGTTACAGTTGGTGCTGTCGTATAACCAACTCCAGATTCTGTAACAGTAATCGATATGACGCTATTACCTGTTCCTATTCCAGCAGCTGCTGCCGCACCAAGAGAAGGTGAACTGAATGTGACTATTGGATCTTTAAAATATCCAGATCCTTGAGCTGTGATAGTTACTGCACTCAAAGCCCCGTCTGCTAAGATTGCTGTAGCAGCTGCACCTGTTCCAAAAGTATTTTGACTGCGGATAGTAATAATGGGAGGAACAGTGTATCCAAATCCTGGATTTGTTAATTCAATTCTATCGATAGACTGTCCTGTTTGTCCAGTCCTACTAGTCATAATTGCTACAGCAGTAGCATTAATTCCTCCAGATGGTGCAGTGGTGATTCCAATGAGTGGTGCAGTAGTATATGCTGTACCATCATTAATGAGATCAATCACTCCAACTGCTGATCCTCCTATTATACCCGTTTCTTCTGCTCTTTGTATTGTTCCAGTTGCCGTAGTTGCACCAGTTCCAACCATTGTAAGTCTGGTTGTAAATATGAAATCAGTAACTGACTCGTCTACCGCTTCAATTCCAGTATCGACATTTTCATCTAGAGCAGCATCCATTATCTCACAACTTAGTTGATAAACATAAAGTTTATTAAGTTGATAAAATGGTTTCTTTGCCTCTACATATTTAATCTCAAACATAGTATTATCAAGAGGCAAATAAATTAAATCACCTTCTTGTGGTCTTGATGTTACTAAAATACGAGAATCTGATTCCAAAAACGGTGATATCATATCATCATATCTTTCCTTAGAGATGATAAGAGTTACACCGTCTGTCGATTGAACTCCAAATTTAGATAATATATCTCCTCCGCCAGTAAATCCCTCATAGTTGGCAAGATATGCTTCTATTCTGTACGAATCATCAAACTGTGAAGCACTAACTTCATTTAAAATAGTATCTCTGTTGACCATCTTCCGTGGAAGATAAACAACATCCTGTCCGTATATTTTTAATTGCTCGTTTATAAGATCCTGAACAAGTCTTTGTTCGCTAGCTGATCCTTGTAAAAAGTAAGAATTTAAGGGCATAGTTCATCAACCTATCATATCGAGTGGAGGCATTTCATAAGTATCCCTGAGTTCTTTTTCTAGGAGTTCAAGATCATTCAGTGCATCATCATAAATTTGTCTTCCATTTAATTGAACTCCTCCAGGAAGAGAAACACCTTGGAATTTGATAAGATTTTGTCCCCACTGCCTTTTAATTAGTGCAGTAGTATATTTCTTTAACCAGGAATCATTGTACACATCCTCTGCATTTGCTGGATTGACTAATCTATAGCAATCAAGAACAATATAATTATCATCACTAAATTCACCCCAGTCAATATCTAGATATAACCTATGATTTTTCTTATTGAATCTGAGTTGCACATCTGGAGTAAGAATCCTGCTCAGATCCTCCAGATATGTTTTAGTCATCGTATAGTTTAATAAATCAAGTGCTCCATAATAATAAAGGTCATTCAAGAACAATTGATATTTAATGTTGAATAATCCACTAGAGATGGTACTATTATCCATCTTAAAGACTTTATTTACACCAAGAACGTGATCGGGAAGTTGAAGAAAATTTTGATTCTCATCCCAACTCACTGATGCAATACCAGTAGTGGAAGTTGCTGTTGTAGTAGTAATTCCAGTTTTCAGTGTGTTCTTTTCTGATTCAGTAACTTTATGCTTTAAGAAAACTCTCTCAATTCCATCATAATGAAACTCTTGATATTTTTGAATGGCATCATCTACCAAATCATCAATTTGATCATCATCAACGTTGATTTCCAAGACAGGATAACCAAGTCTCCGTAATGAATAATCAATTAAACCTTGTCTTGTTGATGGTTGACTCATTCTTCGATACCTGCTTCCTGATATTTATTCGGTGGCATTTGATTTAAAGTATTCTGTAACTCAGCATAATCTTGTTTAAGAGATTCAAGTTTAGATTCTAATAAAATATTTTGATTCATTAGTGATGATATTTTAGAATGATAATTTCTAATTAAAATATTCACGTCAACATCTTGATTCATTGTTTAGAACGTTCCTCCATCTAATGTGTCAGTCCAACTTGGTTTGTTGGTGTATACAACAGTTCTTGTATTTGGTGTGATAGAGATGCTTGTACCATTTACAACCAGATCATTGGTTGTATCAAATGTTCCTTGTTCACCAATAACGGTTAAACTATTTCCATTAGTAATAGAAGTCTTACAGACACCATAAGCAGAACTATTGTTTTGCTGTGTGATTTGAGCACCAGCAGCAATTGTCGCATTAGATGGTAATGCGAGAGTAATTTCTGTAACAGCAGTCAAAACTTGTGTAGAAGTTTTCGTATCTGATGCGCTTGTTGGATTATTTGTTGAGTTTTGCTTACCATCACCATCAAACCATACTACACCATTAGTATTAAAGTCTCCAGTTTGGAAATAAATTCCTTTAATATCAAGGAAACCTCTAGTACCAGTGACCTTACTATTGGTTATAGTTGCATCTGGAACATATGTCCAAGAACGAGCAGGTGCTGCACTATTGCCGTTTGTATCACCATCAATATAACCAAAAAATCCTACTTCATTGTTACTAGTTCCAGTACTTGTATTATAGTTAAACGAAACACCTCTATCTGTATTTGTATCATAAGCATGAGTAACAGTAATCTGTGTTGTTGTACTGATACCACCAGAGGTTGTTCCACTAAATGTTACAATTTTACTTGAGGCATTGTAACTCTGAACAGTGGCAATACCAGAAGCATTGATATTCGTAGCAGTAAGCACATCACCAGTATTAATACCAACTACAGAGTCAAGAGTGATTGTAGAAATACCAGAAGCAACTGTAACCATTACAGTTCTTACACTGGTTACATCACCAAGATTGAGAATTGGATCATTAACAGTTACTGAACTGGAATTTACTTGAGTAGTTGTACCATCAACTTGTAAATCACCTTTGATTATAACCGTACCTTCATTACTCAGACCATCGGGGAATGGATCAATATATAATTGGTTTCCAGATTTGGACGAAATTAAATTGGATGAAATGCCAATATTTTGAATTTCTACCGCGCCATCAAAATTAACTGTACTTGAAAATGTTGCTTCTGTTCCTACTGTAAAGAGAGCACCATCAAAGGTTAAGTTAGCATCATCTTCCAGTTCACCATCAGAACCAGCAATTACTACACGATTATTTGTAAGATCTTCTACCTTGAAAGTATTTGCTTGTCCACCAGAATTAATATCAAGTAAACCACCAGTAGTGGTTATCCCAGAAACATTTACATTATCAAGTTCGGTGTGACCATCAACATCTAAGTCACCATTGGCATCAATGTTACTGGCAAATGTGGATATACCAGTAACAGTTAATCCAACACCAAGTGCTAATCTAGTTCCATCAAAAGTGAAGTTAGCATCATCTTCAAGTTCACCACCAGAACCAGCAATTACTACACGATTTTCTGTGAGGTCTTCAACAATCAGAGTATCTGCAGTAACTCCACCATTAGCATCTAATAATCCACCAACAGTTGCAATTCCACTTACATTCACACTGTCTAACTCAGTGTGCCCAGTAACATTAAGCCCCGAACCACCTGAAATATCTGCACCACCATTAGCATCAATAGCACTAGTGAAGGTTGATACTCCCGATACATTAAGATTATCTAATTCGGTATGACCATCTACGTCAATGTCACCACCGACATTTAAGTTTTTCTCAATACCAACGCCACCCTCAACAACTAAAGCACCGGCATCTTTGCTAGTTGAATCAGTTTCGTCTGATATTGTGATCTGAACCCCATTATTATAGTTCCAATCGGCACCAGTTACCTGAATTTTGTCGGCACCGTTTTCATCATACTCAATTTTAGAGTCCTTACTAGTACCAAAAGTGAGGAAGGTATCATCAGGAATGACAATCTCACCGGATCCATTAGGATCAAGGGTGATGTCTCCATCAGTATTACTTGATGAAAGTGTATTTCCGTCTAACGTTAAATTATCTACGTTCCATTGATCAACTTTCCTACTCTGATCAAGGATAGCAACGAAACCATTTGCAGCAGTGGTTGGGTTTGCTTGACTTGCAACCTTACCTGGTTCAATACTTAACAAGTCGGTGTAATAACGACCACCAACTACTTGTGCATTCTGAGCATTATCACCAGCAAATACTCTACCACCTTTATTGCCGTGAGTACCTACTCCAACTGTAAGACCTAATTCACCATAGTTAAGACTACTTGGAGCGCCTGTCCCTGTAGATCTTTTTACCCTTATAATACTTGCCATGGCTTAAAAATTTCCTCCATTGATATCCAAGTTTTGAGCAGAACCCGGTGTTAATTCTAATGTTGCTTCCCATCTACTATTGGAAGTATTATAAACTAGCACCATTCCATTCTGTAATCCACCTGAAAAATCAATGTCACTTAGAGCACTTAATGTGCCCCCGCCACCTTGCATAGTAGATGCAACCTTTACAGCATTTTGAGAGCCTAATCTAACTTTTGGTGATGATTTTGCTCCCACTTTTACGTGAATGTTAGACATACGTTTTAACCCGTAGTAACTCCAGCGGTAACAATAGCACTTCCCTCAACTACTCTTGTTTTAATTGAACCATCGTTTATCAAAATATCATAAACGTATCTTCCAGGTTTCAAAGAATTCGTAACAGTAGATCCCAAGGAAACTTGAAGTTGCCCAGCTGTTGGTTGTGGAAAAGATACAGCAAAAGTGGCAGTGGTTGTTAGCGAAGAAGGATGCTTCTTCATAATTGAAGAACCAGTGTAACCGGTTAAATTCATTGGTGCATTAGAGGAAGTTTCAAGATTGAAAGTTTGACTGAAATCGGCACCAACGTCGATTACGATATTGCTAACATATGCTGCCATTACTACAACTAATTAGATTCATCTTTAGGTATTTATAAATGATTTTTTGCAATGGTAAGTAAAAGATCTTTTATGTCTTTCATATCATCTTTTAATGATTGAACATCGTCTTTTAAATTTTGCATCTCCATCTTTTCTTTATGCTTAATTTCGGAGATTCTTAAAAATTTATCATATTCAGTTTTATTATTATTCACAATAGCATTAGATTCCATATCTCTAATGAGAGAGGAATCTGTTTTAACTTTTAAATACCTATTCATATGCTCTGAGTGCAATTGCTCTAAAGTTTTTAAATCTAGGTGGCTTTGCTTGACTGGTAGAAGTCATAACAACCTTAATCATAAATCCATTAAATTGTGGAGTATTTTCTGCAGTGAATTTATACTCACTGAATGCATTTTCTGATTGATTTGGATTTACTAGTTTATCTGAAGATCCGTCAGAATTAAATGGAATATATGTTTGGGTATCACTTCCATCTTTTCTGAATAACTTATAGAATACACGGAAGTCCCCTTCAAATTCTCTATGCCCATCAAATTGAACATAAAGCGAATTTGAAGCAAATTCAAGATTGATTTGTTTAGTTTCATAAATTGCAGCATTTGGATCTGCTCCTGAAATTCTGACTCTACTATCTGTTTCAAAATCAGTCACCACATCATTGACCAAATTACTGATAGCAATAATATTTGTTGTATCTAAATCAATCAAAGGAGATACATCTTCAATATTAGTAGAAAGAAGAAGTTCCAATGCAAATGACTTTTCATTGGAAAGAATTCCTGCTTCATTTACCTTAGAAGCAACAATTCTTGGACTATCAAGACGATTTAATTTATTAAGAGATACTTGCTCATATCCAAGAGTGGTGAATGATCCCTCAGAACCACTAATACTTGTACCAGTTGTAGTTTTAATTTTGGATGATAAACTTGTACCAGATGGAGTTATAGTATTGAAGGAAGGTCTAATATATTCAAAAGGAATATTTTGTGAAACCTGTACTTTATCACCACCACCAACTTTTGATTTAATGAATTTTTTAGTAGTATCACTCAATGCTATGTGGTAACTATTAAATGTTATCTCTCTTGGATCGAGATCATGCAGTTTATTGATCTTACGTAATGAGATGCCATTAAATTCATACTTATAAACATTTGCACCTTGGGCATGAGTAGACTTAAGACTACTATCAACTACTCTAGTATCAATAGTAATATTATTTCCGCTAATAGTTTTGTAAGAAATAATTTCTTTATTAACTAAAATGTAACCAGGATTACTATTACTGACTGCTGCACCTTCAAATGTAGTGAAAGCAGTTCCATCTGCAACGCTGATAATGCTCGTATTATCACCAATAGAAGCAGTTAATGTTGTTGGTGCTACATCACTCAATACTCCACTAATATCAACTTTATTTGTTGCAGCGTGCATACCATGGTTATGGTGATCAACCATCATAGTTACACCATCTCTAACTGAATCAGTAATAACCGCAGTTGGTTGAGTTAATGTTGTAGCTACATCTGAACTATCCAAATATGTAACTGCACCAGAAGAACTAGTAAAGTTATCACTTACATTATCAACAATAATTTTGTTAGTAGTAGGCGCACTGCTAACAACTGCTCTGACTCCAGATCCAGTTGCACCAACCTTATTTGCTACTAACAAATCACCCTGAGCATAACCTTCACCACCATTTGTAACAGTAACGGAAACGATTGTTGAACCAGCACCAACAACGACACTTGCTACACAAGAATTACCAAATCCAGTTACTGAGTCAAATTGGACTCCTGCAAATGTACCAGTTGTTAGACCAACACCAGTTGTAGTTTCAAAAGATAATACACTTGCTGCTCCACCGACAGCAAAAATATTTCCAGTTGTAGTTCCTTGTACAAGTCGATTACCATTAGTAAATGTTACGGATGTAGAAGCAATTGAAACTGTTTGTCGCTTAGAATAAGCAACAATTGGATTATCTTTTCTAATTGTTACTGTTGGCAGTTCTTTATTATATAAAATAACAGAAGAAGGTGTGCCAGTTACAAATTTAGCCTTATTAAGTTTAAACTTGAGATCTTCTAACTGACTTGGAGTCCATGTTGACTGGTTTTGTGAGTTGAACAGAGATCCAAGATATGGTTGTCTGTTATATACAGACTTAAGAAGAAGATCCTCTTCACCCATTCTAGTAATAAATGCAAAATATTTTTCTGTTGGTGCAACAAGAGTTAAAGCATATTCATAACCAGACTGTAGATATACTGGAGTTGGGAACTTGAAGTTAGTTGCTACACTACCATCCTCTGAAGTTTTTACATCAGATGGATCAATATTCATTTGACCAAAAGGAACAATAGTTGTAGTTGGACTACCATCTCTCATGGTTCTAATTTGAACTGTAACTGGAACAGTATCATCCTTTGTCTTGAAGAATAAATCTCCTCCAGTTACAAATATACCATCTGCATTTTCAGATTCAACCAAGAATGATTGTGCAAGTGGATCATACCATCCACCAGCGTTAGTTTCAGTCCTAGTAATTTCTCTGGTAGAAGTCTCTTGAACAACTCTGGTTACAGGTTGATCAGTACCAATTTGCTTCCTTTCAACTTCAGCAGTCTTAATTGAAAGAACTTGCTCTTCTACGCTCTGGGCATATCCAGTTGCATTGTATGTGGATTCTGCAGAACTTTCTCCAGGATCAAGATCTGCTTTATTAATTTTACTCGTGGTAACACGAATAGTATTCAGACCAGTGGTGAATTTTGGATTAGAAGAAATCTTTGGATCTGGAATATGAAGGGTAAAGATCAGGTCTCCCTTTTCGTCACTAATTAATGGAAAATCTTGTACAACTGCTTCAGCAGATCCTGTTGTGTTAACGAGAACCATTCCCTTTTCTACATATCCAAGATGGTCTGGTCTAGTTTGTGATGCTAAACCTGCAGTATCAATATTCAACGTAGTTGAAGTACTAGTATAATTTGAAGGGAATCCTTGTATTGTTACATCTGCATCATTAAAAGGTCCTGTTTTGTGGTTTGGAGTTGCTAAGCGTATTTTGATTGATGGTTTATTTGCTCCATCACTTTGTTGCACTACAGTATCAACAATATCACCAGTTGCAAATGCACCCCTTGTCATCTTAATTGGTAGATATTTTGGAGTTGAATATTGTGTCATGTCAACATTTTCCATGAAGACATAATATCTTGTATTTGGTTTAAGTCTCTGACCAATAACTTCAATATTTCTGGTGCGGCAATTGTAAAGAACCTCAGTTCCTACAACTCTTTCGCCAAGACTTACAGTCTCTTCACCAGGAGTTAGTTCAAAACCAAATGTTTGCTCGATACCAGTCTCTTCAATGGTTGCAAGTCTTGTTTGCTCAATTTGTCTAGTTGTTTGACTAACTTGACGGATGCCAGCGCCACTACTTTCAGTCCAAGCTGATGTACTTGTAGATAACGTTTCTTCTCTAACAGTTTCTTCTTTAAGAACGTCTCTTCCAGTCCAAGTCTGTTCAGCAGAGTTCCAATAACTCGCTGCCATTCCACCATTTTCACGATCTTCAACACCAAGAAGAGATGCCATTCCATCAAACACGGCATCAACTTTAACAATGTCGGGAGTTGGAAGAATAACTTCCTCGATCCAGAAATCAGTAGCTGGATTTAATTCAATTGAACCAGCATAAAGTGCAATATGGAATGGATTAAGGTTTTCAACTCTTGTAGCGAGTGGTTGATCAACAAATGCAACCTCAGTAAAGTTTAAAGTCAAACCCTGAGCATTTCTAGTAATGTTATCATCTTCAAAATCAGATGCCCAACGATAATCGGCATTTACAGGATCTGCTATTGTAGACTTAGTTTCAAACTGAAGTGCAAAGTTTCTTTCTGTAGATCTGGGACGACATTCTCCTTTTACCATATCAATGTCAAAGAAAGAATCACCAGTTAAATTGTGAGATTCATGATTTCTAAAATTATCTACAAAGAAACCAGACTTGAATTTATCCAATCCAGTGTTAGGATCTTTAATTGACAAATTCTTAGTGTCAGTCTCAAGTAATGAAAGGGTGGTATAATTTTCAAGATTCTTAATTCTGTTTTCGAGACTACCAATATCCCTCATAGTGAATCTCTTATGAGGGATCATTCTAAGGTTGCAATCAAAAGTTGCATTAAAGACATATGGTTTCATGTCAATAATACCAACCTCAAAAGCCTCACTATTATTCACTGGTGCTTTTGGATATTCTGCTGGTTCACCTTTTTTGATTTCAAATACACCATCTTTGGTGAGATATACTCTATCAATTCTACCAAGATAATACGAATAGTCTAAAATAACAGTTTTATTGGGTACTGCAGTTTCTGAAGATGAAGTATTAAATGTTTTTCTTTCATAAGAGAATGGAGACTTATTAGAAGTTAAACTCATAGGTTTAATTCTTGGTCTTAAATCAATATAATCAGATGCTCTTCTATCAATAACAAGAGGAATTTCAGTTGAATAATCAAGAGCATCATAACTGTTAATTGACTCTACAGTTCCAGAACTTTCATCAGTATTAAACACATCATATACAATTTTAAGTCTTCTTGTTGGTTCTAATGCATCTGGGTTTCTAATAATTCTCGCAAGATCAACATAATCCTCTCTTTGTCCATCATCTAAAGTAAAGTTATCACTGATATTTCTATCACCAATTGTCAGATTACTAATTGTAGCAACTATTCCAGAAGTTTTTAATGTAAATGATTCATTAAGTGCAAATTTACGATCATTTTCATAAACAAAGTCCAATTTAGTTCCACTTGAAACACTTACAACACGAGCAACTGCTCCCGAATCTGTACCAATAAACTGCTCACCAATTATCACATTATTAGTAAATGTACTTGTTTGTGAGGATACGGTTACTGTAGGAAGATCAGCATCAGCATTATCATTAGACTCAAATACACCTAAGACACGGTATGCTTCTGGGAATGGAAGTGCAATTTCGTCATCTTGAACTCTTCTTCCATATACATCACTGAATGTAAGTCCATCATTAAATGTTGTAGTTCCAATTCCTGCTCCATTTAATTTGGAATTAACTATAGTAAAGACCTTACATCTATCAATGGTCTTTGTTTTTGACTTTAATGTGGATCTCTTACAAGTTACAGTAAGAGTGGAATTTCCTGTTTGTGAAAGATTTGTAATTTCAATTTCTTTCAAGTTAGAACTAATCGTAACCTGATTTGCTGTAAGGATTTCTTTCTTTCCCGTTGCCCAAGTAAGAATATAATTAGTCTGAGTAAAGGGTTCAAAGAATAAATCATCATCACCAAGATCACTAATTGGGAATGTAAATGTACTTCCGGTTACATTTTTGGAAATTTGCTTTCTAACAATATAATTACTATCCAGTAAATTTATACCAGAGACATTCAGATTTTGAAGTTTAATTCTCTTTCCAGTTTCTTCTGCATTTTCCAGAACACCAGTAACTACATCAAAATCAGTAGTGGTGATTGTACTACTGGTGCGAGATCCATCACATACACCAATAACAGAAGGGATTGAATCAATTGTAATATTATTCTGAGTAACTGCAGTTACTCTATTGAAGATTGGAAGACTTGTGCTATCGCTTGAACTTGTATATCTGACGATATCGTTAACTTTAACAAGATCTCTAAAGTCAGAAACTCCAGGAGAAACTGTTACACCATCGGTATGACTGATAGTAAATTCTGCTGCTTCTGGGAATAACTTCTTCTGTCTAGTCTGAGCAATGTTAGCAGCAAAAGTAGTAGTACCTGATCCGACTCTTTCAACAGACTTTATATCAGAAATATCATAGTCTCTAATTGAGGTAACATTTCTACCCGCATCAAGACCTTGAATTATAAGAGGTTCATTTAATTGGAATTGACCACTAACACTGCTAAGTTTAATGGTCGTTGCATTTGAAAGAGCATTTACACATAATCCGCTAGCACCACTATATTTTCCTTTTACATGTGCAGTGTCAACTGCAGTAACTCCTAAACCAACTGTCAATTCTGTATATAAATCAATATCAAATACTCTAAAATCATATCTTGCTGTACTAACGCCAGGAGAACTTACTTGTTCAATATCATATACTCTTGCATTTCCAATAGTGTCGCCATTTGCCCATCCTGCGGATAGTGCTCTTTGATCCCTAAAAGTAACCTTGTTAGCAGCGTTAGTTAAATTTATATTTGGAGAACCATATAGATTTTCAATTTTAAGGACATTTCCAATTTTTATTGGAACACTAATATTTTCCTTTGTTCTTGTAGTTCTTGGTTTCGCTACATCAATAGATGATGTTGAAATTTTATCAATTTCATATCCCCTCACATATGCTTTACCTGGAGATATTTGTAAAGTATAAAGTGAATCTGATGGAATATTTCCATTTTGTGTAGTTTGTGATTCAAAATAGATACCATTATTGGCAAGTCTATCATTTAGAGTTTCTCTAATGTCTATAGAAAATGGTCTTACATAATAATCTCCAGATTCATCATAAGTTCTTCTTGCAAGTTCATCTTTGAAAATATTATAATCGGTCTTCTGGACCATCTTACGAACTTCACCATTTTCTACACGAAGAAGTTCAATAAAACTGAGATCATCAGTATCATTAATTGATTTCTTACTTAAAGTGACACTAATCTTAAATCTGTCTGCACCAGGAGCAGATTCATTTGAAAATCCTTGAGCGTTATCAAATAAATCAGGATTTTGAGATGAAGCACTTACAATATCTTCATTAATTTGAAGACCAACTCTATAACTAGGTGAATTTGAATATTGATCTAAAATAACCGTAGATTGAGCAGCCTTAACAAAGTAACCTCTAACAAAAAATACTCCTTCTGATAAGGAAGCAGATGAACCAGTTTTTGTTGACTCAGATACAATCGCTCTGGCAAATTGACTATTTGCAGGAATAGATGTATTAGAATAATTAATAGCTCCGAGAGTAATTAAATTCTCACCGTCCTCAAATGTTTTTGTTACTCCATCAGTACCAGAAGAATTATATTTGATATAAAGAGTATCAAATCCATCATCTGACTGTGTGCTGGTCAGTCTATTTACAACTGTTGCTTTTACACCTGAAGTTTCGCCTTGAATTTCAATATTTCCGTCAACTAATTGTTTTGTATATGAAGAAACGGGAATACCAAGAAAAGTGGAGTCAATCCTAAGAGCATAATATCTGTTATCATAGAAAATTCCACCAGGTATGACTATTGCACCTTCTTTAAAGAAATGCTGTCCAAATTTTTCAATTTGATTCTGTAAAATAGATTGAAGTGTAGTTAATTCCCTAGATTGAATAGGATATCCAGGTTTAAACAAGACCTTATTATAGTTCTTGTCCTCATCAAAATCATCAAAATATGGAGAGACATTTAAATTAGTATTCTGGGTCATGTTTTTAGAACTCTACTACAATTTTTACTTCTTCTTTTTGTGACGAGGACCTAGTAATTGGTGCTCTATTATCAATGTAAATAATATCTCCAGAATATATTTTTATATCTGGATTTGCATAACCTGCTGTGAATCCTTGTCCCAATGAAATAGATTTACTACCTACTGTTACTGTATTACCATTAAAACTAGCATCTGGAGATCCAGCTGGTGTCACATTGGGATTGTTATTTGCGTCAAATGAGTCAATAACATTTGTTCCACTAAATTTATTAAGTGTAAATCCAGCACTTGGAAATGTGGAAATACCTACTGGTTGATAGTATCTTAATACTTTAGTTTCACTATTATATGAAGCAACATAACCCATTGCAGTTTGACCTGCTCCAACTTCTTGTACAATTCTAGAATTTATTGGATAATCTGGTGGAGTACCAGCTAATTTAATTGCACCAAGACTAGTCGCTGTGGAACTATTTATTAAGGATCCACTAAAACCTAAAGGATTTTTTATAATACCCACTCTAGAAAAATCATTTCCAATTACATAATCAGGATCAGCATCATATTTGGAATAAATCATTACTCTATACGAACCCAATTCACGATAGATATCAAAACCATGCCCACCTCTTGGTGGAATAGGCACTTCAAAACTAGCTTCTTGTCCAGCCCCTACAGAAGTTATTCCGTCTTTACCAGATATAAGTCTGACGAATGCTCTCGTGTAACCACTTCCCCCATTTGACACCACAATATTATCAACTTCACCACCTTTAATTATTATTGTTGCTTCACCACCAGTCCCATCTCCTTCAATCTCTACATTATTAACTGTAAAATTACTAAGACCACCTTTAGCATAACCGTTACCTCTGTCTAAAATAACAATAGTTTCTATATGCCCATCTTGAGCTGCATTTTTTACATCTTCTGTATCTGCATCTCCCCAAACACTAGGAACTGGAATATAGTCATCTGTAGTAAACTTTATTATTTCAGAGGGGTTAATACTAAACAGATATTTCCATGTATATCCATCAGTAGATGATGTCTGTGGTTGAATATTTGTACCAGTTGGTTCTACAATTGATTTTTGTCCACCTGTAAATGATGGGTTCGATCCATTATTAATACAAAGATACACTCTATATTCAGAATTCATAACATAAAATTTGGAATCATATAAAGTCTTTGCACTAGTTTGAGGTGCCTCATTGTCAATATCATAATTATTCCTATACATATCATAGATAACTCCAGAAGTCCAATCATATCTGGGAACGACTTTTGCTACATCTTGAGATGTTATTCTCTTTAAAAAGAGCATACTATCGTGATACAGATTTTCCTGCTGAAAAGAATCCATTGGCTCTGTTGGCCAGTTACTAGCGTCACCATAATTCTCAACATCATCAAATGTTGGATTTGGGTGAGCTAAGAAACTATAATAATTATTTGTAGTAGTACCAATTCCAGTCAAACTTTTTGTAAAAGTATCGGCATTAAGTATTCTGAATTGGTCAGTAATTATGGCAGGCATGTCTGTCCGATTTTTTGATTATTTATACTACGAGTATGATACTTTCATTTGGCGAGATCTAGAAACATGAGGACTGGTTTCTACACCTACTATGCCATTACTATTATTGACAGTAAATGCTTTCGCATCTGATCTATTACCAGTAATAGTTCCCCAACTATAAGTACCATGACGATTAAGAGTAGATATAAGATTACCAGTAGAGATACCCGCAATAGAAATAACATTTGATGATACTCTAACTACAGATGATCCTATAGATGTTACTGCACTTACATGATAAACATTATCCAAGAATGTGGTACCAACATGAACTGGATCTGCATTAGAATCATTGATAATAGATGTAGTACCACTTCCAATGTAAGTATTTCTAATAACAAAGTAGTCTCCAGTAGAGATACCCGATCTCTCTATTTCATCTGGTTGTGTTGCAGGACTAGCATAAATGGATGCGTCTGGTTTGAGATCAAATTGAATCATTGGCGAATTTGTACCAATACCAGATGCACTAGTAGTAATGCCAATAATATCACCCCAATCACCCTCATAGGAAACTTTTTCAATTGTTTCCGCATATGCGGTAGTTCCCAATCCAACTATACGAACACTATTTGATATCTGTTGTAGATTATCAATCTTACTAAATGCCCATGTATCATCAACGAATATTTTAGTATCAGTAGCAGAAATTGGGGCAATAAGATTTGTTGATGGATAATATTGTAGTTCTAAACTAGGTCTAACTTTAGAAATATTTTCACCATTAATAATAGTATCTGATGTTTGCTTTGTCCAAGCAATTGGTCTCAGGAATGAAGAATCTGTAGTAATTCCTACACCATTATAAGTCTGAGTTTCAAGAGTATCAGATGCAATTAATTCATAAACAACTCTTGCATCTTGTGACAATAACGGTTCTTGCTCTTGCAGTCTTACTTTATCACCTGGTTTGATAGTCTGATCTATATCAACAACAATAAAGTCGTCAGCAGAACCAGTATATAAGTAAATTTGTAGTTTACTTCCACCCACAGGTGCTTCTTTAAAAGTAATTCTTGTACCGCCTTTGAACTCATAATCTATATTTGGTCTTTGGAGGACATCATTTATGAATATTAATAAATTGTTAGCAAGAACAATTCCAGAACCATCTTGTGCAACGATACTATAATATTCTTTTCCATCTCCTGTATCTCTTGTAAGTAAGAATGATTTTCTAAATCCATTAAAAAGATAACTAAAGTCATCAAGTTCAAGAAGTTGTCCAAATGTCCATCCACTAAATTTATCTTGTTTTCTACTCTTAACAGTAATCTGGAAAGTTGCCCCAACACCTACTGTTTCAAGTGGAAGAGATGGCATGGTTAATACTTCACCAATTTCATATCCTATACCAGAATCAGTCAAATCAAATTGAGTAACAGAACCACCTGTACCAACAACTACATCCATCTTTGCTCCAGAACCAGAACCACCCACTAGTGGAATATCTTTATATGGTGATGGAGCATCAATTGTAATAATTGGTGGACTTACCGTTGAGTATCCAGAACCACCATTTGTAACAGTAAGAGAAACGATTGTTCCACCAGCACCAACGGTTGCCGTTGCAGCTGCTCCAACCCCATTTCCAAGAGTGTCCGCAATAGAAACTCTTGGAGCGCTCAGATAACCACCTCCCATTGAAAGGATTCCAGTACTACCTACTCCTACGCTAAGAGATTGAATAGTTCCACCACCACTAACTACAACACTTGCAACTGCTCTTCTTGGTACAGCAATTCCTGAACCAGGATTAGCATCAAACTCAAGGATTCTTCCACCCTTTGGAATATCTCCATTCGCTGCAGTTCCTGTAAAATCAATAGTTTGTCCAGTACCAACTAATGAATAGTCCGATGTTAAAATACTACCAATATCACCATAGAACGGATTTTGGAAAATATTGTTGATCAAAACGATCCCAAATTCAGTACTAATTCCAGAAACTGATACGTTATTTGATTTAAGACCGAATTTATCTGTAGAACCATCAAAAGATTCAGAGATGTCATCTATAATAGTGTTGGAGGAATAATTTAATCTATAATATGCTCTACCTGAAAATATTGATCTTGTAGTAAGAGTTCCAATTCCTGTTGGACCATAAGGGGGATCATTGAAATATATTTTACCATGACGAATTCTATAATCACCAGAAAGTAATGTAGTTGGAGCTCCGGCAGTATGTGCAGCAGCAACAGTACCCATTGCACCACGATTAACAGTAAGGGTGTTTGTAGATCCAACACCAACTAATTTAACTTTAATTATTTCATCATTAATTTTAACTAAAGAATTTCCAGAAACGGCAGATACACTATTCAAGGTTATTGTGGTAGATCCAATACCAACTGCAGTTGTTAATCCAACAACAACATCTTTTCTTGCTAATGGACTCTGTATAATGTTATCAATTGCAATAATAGATCTTATTGTTGCAGCATCAGATGGAACTGCTAAACTATGAGTATTTCCAATTCCAGAAATTGAAGTGAAACTTACTGCTGTTCCTGCTGCTGCTTCAGTTGAACCAATTGCAAGTTGGAATCTATTCTGATCTCTTCTTATAGCAAATACTTTAGTTGGTAATTGATCAGTACTACCAATACCTGCAACAGTTGTAGTTACAATTCCAATAACTGATCCAGCATTTTGAGAATCATTAGTTGGGGAATATACCAATTCTTCTCCTGTATTAAAATTATGATCCGTAATTGTAATTATTGAATCCGAATCAATCACAGTTGATGGATTAAATGATTTATAAAAAACAGTTTCACCATCAGTGAACATTGAAAAAGTTGTAAGACCTACAAGTTGTCCGTTGGTATTTGATGATTGTCCCGTAAATTGTGGACTAATATCATCAATCATTAAAACTTTATTAGTTCTAGACTCGTTATAGTCTGTAAGTTCTTTAGAATCAAAAGTAATTAACTTAGATATATTGGGTAAATTGGTATCTTCAGAAGCAAGATCATAGAAAAGTCTAGTGTAAACTGATGCAAAACTATTAACTTCAAGAGACAATGAAACGACAGAACTATCAGGTTTGACTGAAACTGATTTTCCAATTCCATTAAGAACTTGCAAATCAGAAAAATTCTTATAACCAGATGTATGATTTAAAGAATTTATTGCTTCCCTCCAAGTAAGATAAGGAACTTCACCACGTACAGCATAGGAAAACCTTTGATAATAATCACTGTCATGTATTCTCTGGGAATTTAAACTTAATTTTCCAACATCATCTTTCCAAGAACTTAAATTTTCTACAGCGCTTCCCACAGTAAAGTCAAAGTCAAATGTAAATACTTCATTGACTGTTGCACTAAAATTACTAAGATCACCAGTAACAATGTCTTCAGATTTAAATTCTCCAGTGATATTTGTTACCTTTAATGTTTTAGATGCTGGATCCCACCCATTCTTGGATATGACTCCATCACCATTTGAAGTTGTAATTCTTTCGCCATCGACAAATTCAATATTTTTAAATTTTGGTTCAAATGATGCTAAATCTTCAACTTTTATAACTCTACCAAAATTATTATTGACATCATATGTTCCTGCATCTGTTCCCAATCCTACAATTGAATAAGATACAGATTCAGTACCACCAACTGTATTGATACCAGTTACAGTAAAATATGAATAATCATAATCACTTGAATTGTACCCATTTAACGCATTTAAAGTTTTTACATTTTCAACAAAGATTCTATCATTAACTGCGAATGGAAATTCTCCTGGTTGGAATCCACTAACAGGGGCCCTCAAAGAAAGAGTATTAATTTTAAATGCCGAAGTTGCTCCCGTAATTAAAACACCATTTGAGTTATTTGTAGGTATAATTCTTAGATCATCTGACAGATTACTACTAGTTTCTAATACCTCTACTTCACTGATAGAGTTTGCTTGAAGTTTCGATTTTAAAATAATTTCAGTTTTTCCAATTGCGATGACAGATGGTGCAACAGTATAATTTTTTCCTGTAGTTGTAATTCCAACCGATTCTAAAACTAAAATATTTTTTAATGAAATTACTGCATTAGATTTTGCTGCTGGGGTAAGAGTCTTATCAATTGGAATCTCTATTCCTTGATTCTTGATTGTTACATCAACAACGCTACCTATATCATCAGATACAATATTTAAATTAGCACCAACTCCAGATGAAGTATCAATAGAAGTTACTACTGGTAACTTCTTAAAAGATTTTCCTGGATTTACTAATTTAACAGAATAGATTCCTCCAGTCTCATTACTAGAATTTGTAGCATAAACTGCACTACTAAATCCAGAAGAATTATATAAATTAGTTTCTGGTGTCCCGACAAGTGTAAAGTTAAAAGTAGTTGATCCGATACCAGAAATTGTATGATCTGTATTGAATATAGAATCTACAACGACTACTTCAGAATTAAAATCTACCTCACTATCAACTGCTGATGGATATGTTTTTGTATTATTCTTACTTTTTGACTCTACTCTATAATAAAAATTATGTGGAATATTATCTGTTACTTTAATTGTTATTCCATTTGTATTATTTGTAATGTCGTTTGATTTAAATTTTGACTTAAATTCTGGATCAAGATATAATTCAATAAAATAATCATTAAGACTTGAATCTGTAGTTTTGAATTCTATTGTATTTCCTTTATGGATTTTAATTCTTGGATTTACTTTATCAAAGGTTACATTATTATGTGTTGCTGAACTTCCCCAGGTCATAAAAATTACTGGATTTATAGTCGTATCATACTTATTCTTTGCCAATCTAATACGATCAGTATCCACTTTTATCACATAATAAATTTTATTTTGTGATAATGCAGCATTTGATTCATCTGCAAGACCAGTTCCAGATGATTTAGTATAAATTACAGAATCTCCTGTGTCTAATCCATGATTTGGAATTACTATGCAACCACTTAAGGTACTAGTGTTTGATGTCACAACAGAGGTAGGTGACTTACTTTCAGTAGTTAAAGTTCTAAGAGCATCATTAAATTTAAAATCATATGATACAGTTCTAGATGGGAGTATATCCAGAGTAACTTGATCACTAACCTGAAGTTGATGATTTTCGAATAATTCAACAGTGGATGTTGTTTTTTTGAAACTACCTACAATATTATCTTTAATTACTTCAAAACTATGATTAATTCCACTTACTGCTGTAAAGTAGACATATGAAGTAGTAAATCCTGCTTGTTCTGTAGAGATACCAATAAAATCATTGTTCAATTTAACACAGAAAAGTTCGTTAAATGAATCCAAATCAAATGTGGGCGTCAAACCAATATTTGGTGATATTGATATACTACCATCATTTTCAGTATATGTAAGTTTATCTCCAGTATTAAATTTATGGTTTGGAAGATATATTGATCTAGGTGGGATGGATTTTTTAATTTCTACACCACCAGAAGTACCGACCACTTTTGAAGTGCTTACAGTTCCAATTCCGACTACTGAAGTAGCATCAAAATTCTGTTCGTATCCAAAATTATAACCTTCAGATTCGATCGGTGATATTTTAAATGAAAACTCTTTTGGATCACTAACTACTGCAGTATCAGTTGAATATCCAACACCTGAAGTTCCATTTAATTCTCTAGTAATTTTATACCTATTATTAATTGCATCAAGTTGAGTAACCAATACACTTTCATTACCGATAGAAAATACATCCCCAGGTTTAATATTTCCACTAGAAACAGGAACACTTAAACTGATAAAGGTAGAAAGTCCAGTTATACCAGTATTACCAATAGCAACAGAAAGTCTTGCACCTACAGTAGAGAATCCTACCCTCTTAATTCCTTCAAGTTCTCTAAAAGTTTTAGCTGAAGAATTATTAGCGTCAACTACTGTTGGAATTGCATTTAATCGTACCCCAGATATTTCGACAAAATCATTATTGCTTAATCCATGTGGAACAGTGGAAATTGCAACCACAGTATCATCAATTATAGAAAACTTAAGATCATTAAAAATAGTATCAGTAGAGGTAATTTTATTAATTTGTCTACCATAAATTTTTTCAACCTCTGCATCTATTGAATCTTCATTAAAATCAATCTGTTCACCAACTTTATATCCAGTTCCAGGTTCTTTTACATCTATCCTATTAATTGTACCCGAATTTACAGACTTAACAACAAAATTTGGATTAGAATTTTCTGCATCTTCTAAAAATGGATAATATCTGTTTGGATCACTTACTCCCAGATGCGAAACATTTCTCGTATAATTTCCAGTATTTAAAGTATGATCTGATTGATCATTTATTGTATTATAATTGAAAGAATCAGTGGCATTGTGATGTCTTATTGTAATATATGGATATGTTGGGATTTCTTGCAAAGATGTATCTACAGTTGCAAAGTATGCGTAAGTTCCATCATCAATATACTTACCATTAAATTCATCAAGATCACCAGTATCATCGTACACATAATCCTGGGCGTACTGTCCATTTGCGCCAGGAGGTCTTAGTTTCGTATTGTTAATTTTATCCAGAACATAACTAGAAGTCATTGTTGATGGGCCTACAATCCCATCTTTTTCACCATATGGACCATAAATTGGATTTCCATCATACGCAAATCCCAAAATGGGCGAAGGATTTGTTAAATCTTTCTTTAATGTATCATCTAAATTATCACCTAAAGTTCTGCGATATGTTTTACCTGGATAGAATCCAACTATCTTATTTTGTAAAAAACTACTTTCAGATTTAATTTGAACAAGGTCTTTATTTGCTTCAGTTAATACGTGAGAGTATCTTGAGACATTGTTATAGTTCCATTTATGAATATTTGCTTTTAATTTTGCATCAATTCCTCTTGAAATTAACTTTATTCTAGTATTATCAGTATATCCATCACCACCATCAATAATTGTAACAGAATCAACCTTATTATCAACAATATTAACTTTTAAGTCAGCTCTTACTCCATCTCCAATCACTGTTGCAATTGGTGGTACACTATAATTCTGTCCGGTACTTTCTACGAATACACTCTCAATTTTTCCATCCACTACTAATGGTTTAACGCTCGCTCCGTCTCCAATTAAAAGGTCTACATCTGGAGTTCTTTCATAATTTACAATGTCAGTTACACCATATGTATTGCCACCATCTCTAACAAAAACATTATCAATTTTACCGCTAACCCTAGGGATAGCAGTTGCATTAAAATAGTTGGGAATAATAGATGTATTTCCAATAGAAACTAATCCTTTAATGGATACAGTAATTTCTGGATAACTGAAAGTGTGTGTACCCACTCCAACATTGCTTATATCTTCATATATTTTTCTATCGTAATTTGTAGATGAAATATCTGTAACATTTCCTGCTGCACTGAGCAAGAATCTATCTTTATCTAATACTGTTGCTTTATACAGTGTAGAAGTACTCAATCCACCTATGGCAGTTCCATCAACAGAATATACTAAATTATCTCCACTTTTAAAATTGTGATTTTTGGCAAATATGTAATTATCGGCAAGATTTATACCAGTAAATCTCTGGAATAAATTTTTTGTATTTCCTGGTGGATAATTTTGACTATCAATTACAACTTTTTTATTAGAAAAATCATCACTACTATTAATTACGTTAATAGCATCGATAATTTTACGTATTTTTTTCGATTTTAGTGTATGTTCTAAATTACCAAAAGCAGTAAAGTCAATCAAATTAGTTTTGGTCAAGGCTCTCTCTTCACTAGAAGCAAGAGAAATGGTATCATTATCAATTTTAGCAACAAAATAACTAGTAGTTGGAGACAGTTTACTTGTAGAAAATCCTACATTGGTACTTCCGATACCAATAGGAGTTCCTGTAGCAAGATAAACAACTTCTTCTCCATCATCAAACCTATGATCTTGCAAACTAAGTCTATTATTAGTAAGATTTACATCCAAATCAGTAAATGAAACTGAATGAGTAAATCCTCTCATTTTAACTTCACAATTTACCTCTGTTCCATTGCCACCAGTAACAGTAGCAGTGGGGGTTTCTGCATAATTAAAACCTTTAGAAAGTACGGATATATTATCAACCTTTCCTGTTAGATTAACATAAACCTTTGCACCACTTCCATTTGAATCAGTTACACTAACATCAGGTGGAGTTAAAACATCAAAATCTGATGCATTACTTACGACATTGACATCATCAAGTTGTCCATAAAAAATTCCATCCTCAGATATTGGAGAATACAGTTCTACTCCATTTAATGTTACGCCAACTGGCCCTTGAATTTTTTCTTGATTATTTGTAACTTGTTTTGGATTTTTATAAATTCTCTTTAAATTGTTTTGATTAACTAAAGTATTTGAAGCTAAATCTGATGGTGTTACTCGATGATCAACTCCAGCAGTAGTTCCAATTCCAGCAAGACTTGCAAATGGTCCACTGTTCAATGCATTGTTACTAATTGTTAATTTAATATTATTTGCATCAATTACATTAACATAGTAGTCTCCACTTGGAGTAGAAGATTCTCCAGATATTGCTTCATAGTATACCTTTTCACCATTTAAAAAATTATGACCAACTATGTTTATCGAATCATTAGTTGAATCTATCTTTAGTCCATTAAATGTTTTTGATCTATCAGTAGTTGATACTGACTCATAAGAGGGATAACCAGAAAATGCGACATAAGTATTTCCTTCAGAATCACTGTAGGTATTTTGAATATCTCCGATAAGATCATTATCAATAAAAGATGATTTTACATACTTAAGTCTTCTTTTTACCTCAAGATCATCATTAGTAGAAGGAACAGATTCTGCAGTTGCAAATGTAGTTGAATTTGCAACTGTTGTTACCTGAGCATTAGATACTAAAACGTCTCTTGTTCTTTTGTTTACAATATCAACTCTATCGCCTACAAATAAAAAATGTTCTGCAGGAAATGTACCATATGTCTTTGTTGCTGGAGTATTGGTAGTAATACCAACATAATAAACATTATTATGCATCCACTTACTAAATTTGGTATTAGATATATCAAATTTAGCACCAAGATGATCTAATGTTATAGTATCCCCAGTGGAGAAAAATTTTGTTTTCTCCAATGCGTTGGAAAGACCGTTTAATACTCCAACAACTCGCATTGTAACAAGTTTATCAGTATCTGCATCCTCAAAACCATATACAAAATTAGAATCAATTACTGGTTTTCCTTCTCCAATTAAACCGATAGTAGATATACCAACACAATCGAAAAATTGATTAGCGGATTTGGAAGTATATCTAACCTCAGAAAATTCATTGATATTATTTAAAGCGTAAAAACTTCCTGAATTTGGAAATCCCAGTGTAGAATCTACTGATATTGTAGTTGTTGTTGTTCCAACCCCAAGCATCTCAGTTTTTTTGCTCACATCAAATCCATTGATGATTGATCCAGCACTGAAAGAAATTTTATAATACTCTTTCGCACCCAAAAATACCTTATTTACAGTTGAAATTACACCAGAAGCAGTAGGACTAGTTGTAGATCCCTGCATCAAGGTGCCAGATGCCAACTTTAATGGATCACCACTAAAACTTTCAACAATAATATCATCAGTTACTTGCCAATTAGCACTAGATGGGACAATAGTGTCATCAAAGGGTTTCCCAATTTCTACATTTTTTCCGAATAAAACACTAAAGAGGATCTTTAGTGATGTATCTGTTCCTTTTGAACTATAAAAATCTCTTGCTCTAGAGAGAATATTTTCTACAGATACGGCCTGAAATTGTCTTTCTTCAAATCCAGGTAGATATAATTTTTTAAATTTCTTGTAAAATTCACCTAAAAATACCAGACTAATATTCTGTACAATGGAACCTTTAAGGTGAGTGTCTGAACTTGAAGCAGTAAAATTTAAAAACTCTGGTCTTAAATCCCCCTCAAGTTTATCAATACCACTAAAACCTCTAACACACCCAGTAAATGAGGTTGCAGTTTTACCTGTATATGTTATAATCTCATTATCGATCTTTAAAATGCCATACTTATCTGGACATCCAGCAGTAGTATTAACATTAATTGTTTCATCAAGGTTGAATATCTCCTCTGTCAGAGTGATTACTACTGCAGCATAATTAAGTCTTCCAAATCTATCAATCTTTTTAAGAGTATCAATATTGTCAGCGAGATATGTGGTACCATACTCACGTTCTTCAGAAATGTAGTATTGCTCTAAAAATTCCTTAAAGAGTGGGCTTTCAGATTGAATAAACTCTGGAATCTGGCTTTCCAGAATGTTAGAAACTTTTACTTTTTTATCTGACATTTCTTATCGTGTATACTTTTTGCTGCTAGTGAAACTTGAAGGTGGTATGTAGTTAGTTCCAGATCTGTTTGATCCAGAAGAAATCAAATCTTCTTTGAGTGTTAATACACTCTTTCCTGTAGTATCTAGCACAATATAAAGACTCTCCTTTGCAACAATGTCATTAGATTCTGGAGTGACTTCAATTTCAATTTTTTGACTTAAGGTAGATGAAGAGATTATCACTGGATATAAGATAATTTCACCTTTCACATAATCTACTTTTCCTGCATTTTCATTAACATACTTAATTTGATCATCAATGATAGTAAAATATTTAACAACTCCAGTCTCCTGATCTTTATTTGGGAAATCAGTTAGATAAACAGTTCCAGAAATACCATCAATTTGGAATCCCGTAGACCTGATATTAAATCCTTCCATGTCTGCATGGAATCTATTTGCATAGCATATTTCATAATTTGCGAGTTTGTTATATGCAGGAAGCATATCTCTTCTCATAAGAATATTTGTAATATTTGATGTTATTCCATCATCAACTCTATCAATATGTGAAAGTAATTTACTATACTTTAATCTTCCACCAAAAGAATTAATATCAGATGATTTAGAGTAATTAGTAATTGCTGATATGACTCTACCATAAAGATCTTGTGAATCTGATACTATATTTGGATCATACGATACTGTTGAATCATATTCAACATACAAATACTTGAGGTCTAAAAACTCTTGTCTAATACCTGCAATTGTGTATTTTTTAAGATCTTGTTTAATTGATTCTTTCGCAACTTCTGAAAGATTGTCTCCATTCTTTGGTTTGACTGTAATGAAAACCTTTCCATATTGTGGAGGATCAAGTTCTTCTCCACCATATGCAGAAACAGAATCAATGTTTGGATAGAGAAAAGGAATTAAACTGGTGTAATCATTCGCTGTAACCGCTCTGTACTGTGATGCATAGACCCTAGGAGCAAGGTATTTGATGGTATCAATACTTTCTATGTCATCACCATTTTCAGACGCCTGTAAAGTCGTTACAGCGGAAATGCCAGCGGTAATAGAAACCTCTTTTCCACCGCTAATACTGACTAAATTTCCAGAAAAATTAAAATTTAAAGCACCATCAGCTAAACTACCATTAGTAACAATGTAACTTACGTTAATTGTCGATCCATTTTCTGGTCTCTTGCCTAAAATATTATCTCCAAAGAGAATTTGGTATTTTTCATCATCAATTTCTTGTACTAGGAATAATTTTGATTGAGAATCTACGTCAAATATGTTGGAATATGCCACATAATTTTCAATTGTGGGGGTTGATCCCGCTGAAGTTACTGAAACTCTAATTGTAGAGGTATCAATATTGCTATTTGGTATAATATACTTTGCATCTGGCAGAGAATCATTGACTGTAAATGATTTTGACAGATAATTTCCTTCATAAATCTCAATTCCTGAAAATATTGCGATTCCTTCCGTGTTTGGTGTGACTGTAATGTCCTCTGGAATTGAGAAAATGTAATTTCCACTTTCCACTGCCCCTAGAGCAACGACTCCTGCCTTTAATGTGACTGCTCTTGCCTTAATTCCACTCACATTAGCACTAAAAGTGATCTTTGCGACTGATGATTTCTTCGATCTGGGTACGTATCCAATGTTTCGTGCCAATGAGACAACATTTTCGCGCAATGTCGCACTATCAATGAACGACTCATTGACTGCCATGTTAGTATTATAGGCAGTAATGTAAGAATTATATGCTAAAGTGTCAATTAAAACAGAAAAGTTGGATCCCTCAAAGTCAAAATCCGTGAAATTACTGTTCGATCTCAGATAATCCTTAATCTGAGTCCGTAAATCATTAAAATCGAGGTTAGTAAACTGATTGAATGACATTATACCCTAGAAGGTTGTAAGATAAATTCTATATTTTGTGTAGGAAGTGGTAATCCAGTGATGTCATATTCAATTTGAATGAATATACCGTTAGAATCAGGGTTACTTTCCGTGTAAACGTTAGTCAATTTGATTCTTGGTTCAAAGTTTCTCAGTAATGTAATAATTTCTTCCCTTAAATCATCCGAATTGTAACTATTATTTAACTCAAAGAGAGTAGTATACGTTGATGAACCAATTAATTCATTAAAGAACCTTTCTGATAAATTGGTTCTAACTAAATTTGTGACAGATTTCTTGATTGCATCTTCATTTTTAAGCACAGTTACATCATTAGTAACTGGATGCCTAGTAAAAGACAAACTTATATCTTTAAATGCACGGGAAATTGATGCAGGCATCCAGGTCTAACACACTTTTACATACTATCTATAATGGTTTTGCAATATTTATTATTATCAATAACGTTTTGGGATTGAATCATAGTCTTCTGGACTATAAAGATTCTCAGTTAAACTAATTTTAGACTTCTTTGCTTTATGATACATCACTTCATTCAACTCAAGTTCTTCAGGATCTTCGGTTTTATGTGGTAATGACCAATAGTCAGTTGTCAAACTTGTAGTGCCCCACACTTCTTTCATATAATTTGTATCTCTATCTACAGGTGAATTACCCATTGTTCTCCTCATTAGTTTTTGATAGAACTTTTTGAGGGGTTCCTATCCCTTAAATATTTATTTTTCAAAGTGATGAGAGTATTGATCATCAATATCTGCTACAACATCAGCAGGTTTTGTAGTTTCTTTTGCCGTTTTCCAGAAATAATTTTCATCATTACCTAGGCCATCGCGATCATGACCATTCTCAACCTGATAATAAACTGTTGAAACTTTGAAATCAGGTATCTTTGGTTCAATTGGAGTCAAACTATTATCAAAGATACGTGTACGATTATTTGGATACAAACAGAACTGACCATTATCTAACTCAATCAAGTTATGCGATTTGTGCTCTGAAGGATTCTCACTTGTTGAGTAATCAATGCTATCAGGATCTTGATGATAATTATCGATCGTACAGATATAGGTACCTGTTTGTGTACCATAGTCACGAGTATAGACCTCATAGTGCATACTACCAATAAACTGTTTCTGCACAACTGCAACACCGTAGTCCATACAATTCCAAAACTGAAGGTTATGTAACTCCATATCTGGTGTTGGTGTCTCAGGATCTGCTACAAAGGCACTGATAGGCAGTTTATCGTACATTGCCGCATACTCTGGTAAGTATGTCTCAAAATAAAAAGCACGCCCAGGAATCGATTTGACCGATACCCAGACGCCTTTGACAAATTCACCATGACCAAATTGATGATCTGTGAGATATTCTTTTCGTACCCATACTTCCATTGAAGGAAGATTCGCAATCAAGCACGCCATACAAAAGTTAACAGAACTAACTTATCTAGTTAAATCTTACCTTGTCCACGATAACGCTTACGCTTACCATTCCGTGATGATGCGGTATACTTGGTATGCTGTCCACATCCTTGACGGGTCTTCTTGGGGCGAGACTCGATCATCTGCCCACCACTCAATCCAACTTTACTACGTGCCATAATACTCCAGGTTTAAATTCTTTTCGCGATTTTTTTAACGGGGCGGTATTCCCACCCCACTCATAAAACTCAAATAATACGAGTCTTCTCATGCCCCACGCGGATCAGAGGGTCACACCAAATCTCATCACCCTTCTCAATTGCATCGAGACAGAACGAAACGTCCTCACCACACATATCTTGGACTTCGCCAGATTCAAATTCTTGCATCTTCGGAGCAAACCAAGGATAAGGTAAACTCTCAAACACTCCGTGCTTAATCAATACCCACCCGAATCCAGTATAATCAACAGTGAACGGCTTTCGACGCTTGCTCATCGACTCTAACGTCTCATGATTCATTACACCACCATTATTACGGAAGTCTCCTTCCTCTAACCAGTGGGCGACACTTGTCGTTCGACCATCCTCAGTACAATACCATCCTGCTGCAATATCCTTATCCATTGCAACCAAACGATAAAACTTCTCAGTGTCAAATACAATATCACTATCAATCCATAACTGATAATCATACTTCAGTTGACCATCCCATGGTTTCTGATTTGGTCCTCGAAGAACATTCGCACCTAAACACTTACATCGTGCAAAGTTCACCATCGAACTATAATCTTGTGAAATCTGAATACTTGCACCATTCTGTACTAAATCAAAGCACAGTTGTACAAAGTTCTTCAAATAGGTATATGAGACTCCTCGACCAGGTAGACAGAAAACAACTGCCTTACCACGAATCATTTCCTTTGCTGCTTCTAAATCAAACTCATCAGAGTTGACACTAGTAGGCGGTGCAGCTGCCTTTGTCTTTACTGTAAATCCCTTAGCCATGAAAATGAATTAAGTAACGATACTATTATAACACAGCAAACCAATCAATGCAATTGCTCTGTTTCACATATTTAGACTCACACTCAATCCCTGTTCAATATCCTTTAACGTAATACTACCCTGCAAATATAAAAACCCCTTCGCCATCTCTAAGTGTTTCTTTAATGCATACTCCGGTATCCTCTCTAATACCGTAATACCATTATACTCAATGTTATACGTATTCATCTTCAATTCTCTCCAATAGGTACTCTAAGTCTTCCTTAATACGATTATCTCGGATAAAACTTTCGTCATTCTCTATGCGATATTCAATCGTCTCTACAATTAGTTCCTTCTCATAGGGGTCAATTGAAAACTTCATAGTAACATCTCTCTTTTTTCTTTATATATTATCCGAGGTTTTTTAACATAGCAGATAGATTCATATGACCATGCATATATCCCATCACAATTAATCCGATTACTGACACAAACATCCCACTTAATGAATAGACAATCTCTGTGGGGGGTTCTAAGACTTTTTCACTGGGCGGAATTTTTTCTTGGTGTGGGGTTTCAGTGGTCATTTTTGGCCTGGGGAATTTTTTTATTTTTGTGATATTTAGAGGTCGATTTTGGGTCGTTGTAGGTTAGGGGTACCTTTGGGTTTTTAACCCGCTAAGGGGGGCGACGGGCACGCTTAAAACCCC
>Ga0213860_10000039_pt1 | contig 49293 bp, 18 predicted proteins | sample PICome_3_FD_160118 | JGI IMG/M metagenome (GOLD analysis project Ga0213860, IMG submission 160118) | Coastal seawater microbial communities near Pivers Island, North Carolina, United States - PICO550 | ecosystem: Environmental > Aquatic > Marine > Coastal | place: USA: North Carolina...
TGTTGCAAACGAGTCCAGCCAGATCTAATTCATTACCTTTCTGACCAGTTCCTGTCCACATATGCTGACCGTTCAACCAAACGGCACCACATTTCTCGCACTCTTTCCGTTCCATGGAAAAAGACGATACTTCTTTTGGATCAGTCATTTCTGCAGTATCCTCGTGGTAAGGTTTTACCTATTTATTGTAGCACGTTGTGACAGTTTGTCAACAATTCCACGCTCTAAGGGATTTAGACAGACGATCGTCTCCAGTATTGTTGGAAGGTTTCTGTCTCTTTCTCATACCCTTCATTCTAGCGCAGAATGATGCCCTACGCTTGTTTCCAACCTTCTTGCTTGGTGCCTTAAGGTCAGATCCTGGATTTTCTCTTTCGTAAGATTTACGTCCTTTTTCGTTGAGTCCTCCAGATTTGTTTTGTCCTTCTTTTTTGGTCCAGGCTGCTCCTTCATTGGTTACCTCTTCCTTTTTTACGCAACGATTGTACGTTTTACCAAAGAGTTTCTGAGAACCTTTCTTCTCATAACCCTTCCAGCACTTTTTTGCTTCATTGGTAACCTCTTCATTCTTAGGACGGCAATCATTTACCAACTTACCACCCTTCATTTTCATACCCACTTTTTTGTGAGTATCCCAACATGCTTTTGCCTTCTCATTAAATTGTGAGAATGAAATATTACCTTCAAATTCTTCTTTCTTGCTCTTGTTACCCCAGTTTGCAGCGCCAACTTTACGGCACTTGACCAGCGCACCAGATGCATATGCACTTGGCCAAACAGAATAACGAGACTTAACTTTTTTATAGCAAGCGTCCTTTTCGCCTTCATTAAGGTCTTTCTTACCATAATCGCCCTGAGCGTTTGGTTTACCTTTCTTTTTCTTAGCGACACCTGAACCGCCTTTGAAATCTTGGGGATAAGTTGCTTCTGTTTTCACGTTAATTGCCTTACCTTTACGATCGGGATTGGGATCTTTAGCATTCTTACGACGGAATGCCGCTTCTTCCTCATCCTTATTTAGGTTACGCTTCATTTTACTTGAACCGCACTTGGGTTTAGTTGTTTGTCCTGGTTGCTTGGCACAGGGTTTTCCTGCATATTTGCCGCCCAGTTGAACCCAACCAGGCTTGCCATCAGAAGACTTACTCTTGCTAAACCAGTCACGCAAAGAAGAATCACCACTTTTGTTTTCCTCTTTAAAACCATCACCAGACTTCCATGTTTTTCGTTTCACTTGTTTTTTCTGTGCGAGTTTATTAGCGGTAGCGTACATGACTTCTTTGTCACGATCGCCATAAAGCTCCTTAAAGCGATGATGATTTTTCTTCATCCCTTTAACGATTCTATCTGCCTCCTGATTAACTGTTGGCATATCACATTCTCTGAATTTCTTCTACGATGCAGGTGTTAGTTGCAACAGTAATTTTTATTGCTCTTTTGACGACGGCTTGAGGACCACTGTAAGCATAAGTGTAATCTGCAGAAGCAGCACTAGCGTCCACATCAGTTGTAATTGCTCTACCCGTTGCTGCGGTAATTTTTTTGCCAGCGGTACCAGCAGATAAAAATGCACTAGCAATTGCAGGGGATGTTCCATCGTCTTCTACAGCAATAAAGTCTCCAGAGGAAAATGGGTGGGTGTCACTGAGTTCACCAAGATTTGTTCCGAGTGTATATACGGATGTTGCAGAATCAGTCGCTTTTACAATTCTAGACTGACCAGGTTTTACACCAGAATTGAGTAAAAGAGGTTGATCTTGGATAACTGTAATTGCAGGACCATCGTTAAACTTAATGGTTGCATCACCAGCAGTTGCAATCACGCGATAGAATCCAGTTTGTACAACCTGATACTCAGTGCCTGCCGCAACACTATTAGTGCTTAAAACTTTAATTACGGACATGTCGTGTTAATTAATTCGTGTCCTGATTATTTATCTCCTTTTGCTTCTTCAACATCTTTTGTAATTCCGCTGTAGAGCCAATAAACATAGTGTTATTAACCGTAGATGGTCCAGACTTTTTCTCATCAGCATCCAACTCTTTCATTTTCTTTTGAAGATCAATCAACTTATCAGCAGTGTCTGCTACGTTTTTAATAAGTTGACCTGCAACTTCATAAGCACGAGGATGATCTGACGCTCGTGCCACATCAAGTATTCCATCTACTGCCTCCTGTCCTTTCATTACTAAGTTGTGAAGTTGAGCACGACTAATCTCATAGTCTTGCTTGACATCTTCTGTCTCAGACTTCTTTAAAGTCGGTTTTACATTATCAACGTGCTTCTGGAGTTCAGAAGGTTCTGTTCCAAAAGCATCATTCAGACCATCAAAAGTTCCCATTAAATTGCCTCGTCTTGTCCACTAATCGGATTGCGCTTCTTCAAATCAGTAAACTCTGCCTTGAGTTCACCGAAACCAAAGTCATCTTCAGAATCAAGGAATGCAGCGTCAAGTTCATTGACTAAGTACACGTTTGATCCATTGACGTGCGCTGCTGCTGCACTATCTTCATGACCCCTGGCTACTGTCAAATTATTACCACTTATCTTAGTAACTCTCATGAGTTCTGTATCAATGTAGATACTATCAAATCTACTGATACTAGAGGCATCTGCAACAGCGATTAGATTATCATCAGTATCAGTTGCAGAAGTCAACGTAGTTACAACTACACCATCTCTATCTTGCAGAGCAGTGGGTGTGACTGTATATCGAACTTCTCTTGGTGCTTTATTGACATCAACCTTCGTATACATGTCTGTAATCGCCTTCTTGATAGTCGCAGACTCAGTAACAGGACCGTAGAGATATGTTTTTACAGTAAAATCTAATGTGTAGATGATCGCTCTACGTTGAGCAAAGTCGCCTTCATAACTATCTTCATAGTCAATACTGTTCAGAATAATAGGAACATCCTTCGTTTCATTCATCGAAGGAAGTAATTTTACTGATAGATTGTAATGCGGTTGAAAAATGGGAAGGATCTGTTCAATGATTTGCAAACCATCTTCCTGGTTTTTAGAGATGACACCTACTTCAAAAGTAAGATTATAAGGAACGGGCATGAATACATTTTTATTCTTGGTGCCGCTACTTGCTACTTTAATTTTTTGTGTAGGTGAAACTTTCCTAGTTCCATCATAACTAATACCTTTGATCTCAAAAGAGATTCTAGGAAGAGTGATCTGAACCCTTTTATTAGTAGGGTCTGACATTTGGTCGAGACGCGCCAGGAACTTTTGCTTAGGACCATATGCCAGAGGCACCTTCATCACTTCATCTTGACGACGAAGTTCGATATTGTTGAATAAAGTTCCAAACGCAACAATAGTCTTCCTAAAAATTTCGTGATATGAATAATTTCCTAACATTAGATTGTTCCATCAGTAATAGATCCAACAGTACCGAAAGGATTAGTCTCGGTGAAATCAATAATATCGTTATCGAGAGTCTCGAAATCGTAATTCTGATCGTAGTTACTGTTTTGGTTATTTATCGTATTATACGATGCAGTAGTCCAAGATGCAGAAGAACTTCCACCAGTAATAGTCTCAGGAATTGTAAAGGTTCCCGAACGATTAATAACAATAAGAGTTCTTGTAGAACTATCCCAAGACTTAACTTCGGCAGTGACATTTGAAGTTCCACCAGTAACAGTTTCACCAACCGTGAAGTCTCCTGTGCCACCTGCTACGAGACCGACAGTAATCGCATTAGCAAAGGCAGTCTCGACAGCATCCAGTTCTGTAATACCAGTGTTGATTTCTTCGTCGCTGTACTCGAAGAGTTCGCATTGACATTCCCAAACAAAATTCTTACCGAGTTGATAGAAGGGACGCTCCACTTCTACAAACTTGATTTCAAACAAATGCTTTGTAATAGGGAACCAAATCAGATCTCCTTCGTTTGGTCTTCCTTCTGCATTAAGCGTTTCAAGATCGTCAACTTGTGCTTTAAACTTCTCACGGGAGAAAATAAACGTCGTCTTATCTTCGACGCGAATTCCAAACTTGCTAAGAAGCTCGCCTTGTCCTTCCCATCCTTCAACATTATTGACATATGCCCTGATCGCCCTCGCACTTTCAAATTTGCCATCAGAGTCCTCTCCGAAGACCGTATCGCGGTTGACCAGCGTGCGAGGAACGTAGTAAATATCTTGCCCATACATTTCAATAGATTCTACGACAAGGTTTTCCATGAACTTCTGCTCCTGAGAAGAAGCATTTGCGTTCAATAAACTAGAGTGATTACTAAAAACGTAATCTTGTGCTGGAGAGTTTTGAAATGCCATATTAGCCTACCAGATCCAGAGGAGGAATTTCGTAAGTAGAACGAACTTGTTCTTCAAGGTCTTCCTTAAATTTAGAAGCATCATCTAAGATTTTGCGACCATTAAGTGTGACGCCACCCAACATTTGAATACCATCATACTTACTTAAGTTGCGACCCCATTGCTGTTGAAACAATGCTTCAACATAGTCTTTCAACCAGGAATCGTTATACATTCCAGTAAAAGTATCAGGATCTTGACGCATCACAACTTCAACTAAAATAAAATCACCCGCTTGCAAATCTGCCCAATCCATATCAAGATAAAGTCTACCCTGATGCTCATTGAATCGGACCCTACGATTCGCTTGAGAGTTAGTAACAAAATCCAAAGTCTCAAGATATTGAGAAGTCATGAAGTAATGAAGGATATGTCCATGCGTCATTGCATAGATATCATTCAAAAAGATTTGATACTTGATGTTAAAAATATTCCCAGGAACAATACTAGAAGCACCAATCTGAGTATAAACATGATTAACAGCGAGGACGTTTGGCGGGAGTGATACATACTCATTACCTTCTGTCCAATCCGTGCCAGAGATAGCGGATCCTGTCTGAGCTGCCGTTTTAATTGCATCGGTTACCTCAATTTTGATGAATGCTTTATAACTACCGTTATAATGATATTCCTGATAGTAATCGATAGCCTCTTCAATAAGGTCATCTAGTTGTTCATCGCATACATTGATGTCGATGGCAGGAAAACCTAATCTACGAAGAGCATAGTTTTTTAACTCAGTTTTAGTTGCGGGTCTAGTTGTTGACATTTGTTATCAAGCGAATGAGGAGATAGTGAGAGTAGTAACATCATTTGCACTGATGACCTCTCCTTTCTTGAAGAAACCATCTACATTATCAACGGTGATTTGATTAGTACCAAGAGCAGTAATAACACCTGTAGTACCACTGGTTGCACCTGTGACAGTTGCACCGACTTCCATTGTAGTAACATCAGTCAGTGTCAAGGTTGCATTGGTAGCGACAGTCGCGATATCGACCGTACCACCTGCACCACCTGCCTGAACAATGGTGATTGTCTCACCAGCGACATATCCAGTACCACCATTGTTAATTGTAACGTTAGTGATTGCACCAGCAGAAGCAGTGATATCAACAGTCAGAGAGGCAGATCCAGAACCACCTGTTGTTGCCAGAGCAGTTCCAGTGGTGTAACCTGTACCACCTGTAAGAGTTGCCAAGTTAAAGGAAAGAACCTTACCAGCATTGGGGTTGGTGACTGTAACAGTTTCGCTAACCAAATAACCAGAACCACCAGCATTAACTGCAGCAGCGGTGATAACACCACCAACGACAGTAGTGTTAACTGTCAGTGAAGAACCTGTACCGCCAGTCGTAGCAACGGCAGTTCCAGCACTAAATCCACCACCACCGCCGTTAGCGACAGAGGTAGTAACAACAGCACCAGGAGTGGGATCACCAGACAGATTCAGAACCAGAGTGGTAGTTGTTGCAAGATTGTTGAGCATTGCTCTCAGTTGCTCAAACGCATTATCAAGTTTGGTTTGAACTCTTGCTTCAGTGTAATACTGATTAGTTCCCTCAGCGAGATCACTTGTAGTCTTATTAGCAAGACTGAGATTTGCACCAGTTGCAGCAGCAACACGGGCATCAGCACGAGCATCTGTATAGTAAAGATTTGAACCTTCAGCAAGATTTGCAGTAGTCTTAGCAGCAAGACGAGTATCAAAACGTGCATCAGTATAGAAGACGTTTGTGCTGCCTTCAGTAATATTATCAGTATTGATATCTGCTTGTGTGACGCTCAGACCACCAGATCCATCATGGGTAATACCTGTACCATATGTGAAGTGAGTTCTGGTTCTTGCAGCGGTAGTAAAGAGATTCGTAGAACCTTCAGTAACATTATCAGTATTGATATCTGCCTGAGTAACACTCAGAGCACCACTACCATCATGCTCAATACCTGTGCCATAAGTGAAGTGTGTGCGGGTCCTAGCAGCGGTTGTAAAGAGGTTTGTGGAACCTTCGGTTACATTATCAGTATCGATGTCTGCTTGCGTTACAGTGAGCGTGTAGGTGCCTGCAGAGTCGTTATATGCCTTAGTAATACCTGTGCCTGCAACGATGAGAGCGTCAACTCTGTCATCAACACGCTCATTAGTGAAGTAAAGGTTAGTTGTACCTTCAGAAAGAGCATCGGTATCATGATTAGCAATACTGGAAACTGTACCAGTTACATTACCAGTCAGTGCTGCAGTAATTACACCAGCAGCGAAGTTACCAGATGCATCACGAAGAACCAGGTTATTTGCCGAGTTGTTTGATGTAGAAGCGACGTTGATTGTCGGGTTGCCAGAAACACCATCAGCATTCGTCAGTGTAATACCAGAAGATGCTGTGACAGCAAGTGTGCGTCGTGCATAGGTGTTATCAGCAGTTCTAGTAACAAAACCAGTACCCGTCATTGCAGCGAGTGCAGTGATATCTGCATCGCTATAAGATGTTGTAATACTTACGTTGGCAGATCCATTGAAGGATACTGTGCCAGTAACAACACCCTCAAGAATAATGTCTCTCGCAGTCTCTAAGGTAGTTGCTGTAGAAGCGTTACCAACCAGAGCAGCGGTAATAGTTCCTGCAGCGAAGTTGCCAGAGGAGTCACGATTAACAACTGTAGATGCAGTGTTTGCAGAAGCAGTTGTCATGCTGTCCAGAAGGTCAGCATTCAGATTGTTGATCTTGTCTGTTGTAGGAATAACCAGAGCAGGACCAGAAGAAACTTGAGATGTGATCTGACCATCTACAGTCAGGGTGCCATCAATGTTGGCATTGGCATCAACATCAAGAGATGTGCCACTGCCAGTAAGATTGAGACTACCAGCACGAAGAGCACCATCTGTACCAGTAAGAACTTCAGAGTTGTTGGTTGCACTTGTCAGGAATGCGAATTGTTGTGCGGATCTGTCGAATCCAAAGAAACCAATTTTCGCAGAGCCGTCGTAATAACGGAACTCAACACCACGATCCTTACCGTCGCTAGAGCTCGGTGCTGTGTCACCACCCACAGTAATAATAGGGTCATCGAGAGTTGTGACCGTAGAATTGACAGTAGTGGTTGTGCCATTGACAGTGAGGTTTCCAGTAACGGTAAGATCAGAAGAAGCAGTTAGATCACCAGTAACACCAAGGGTGCCAGCGATTGTAGTATTACCGTTGTCAGTATCAACAGTAAACTTGTCTGCTGCAGAACCGTTTTGAACTTTAAAGAACTTATTATCTGCAGTAATAGTAACATCATCGTGAGTTACCAGAGCACCAGAGATGTCTGCAGAGTTATTAAGATCCAGAGCACCATTGATTTCGGTAGCACCATAGATTCTTGCAGCACCACCAACAGCAAGGTTCTTACCAATACCAGCACCACCAGTCAGACGGAATGCACCATCTGCAGCGTATGTACCAGTCAGAGTTTGCTGTGAGTTTGCAGTCAGAGTTGTGACACCAGATACACCGAATGTGTCGTTGATTTGAGTTGCATCACCAACAGTCAGTGTGCCAATGATGTTTGTATTACCGTTATCAGTATCAACTTCAAACTTAGCAACTCCAGAACCATTTCTTACAGAGAGAAGTTCGTTAGCAGCATCAACAATCAGAGAATCGTTGATGGTTGTTTGACCTTGGACAACCAGTGTGCCGTCTGTTGCAATGTTACCTGTAGAAGAGGCAACGGTCATCTTATCCGTACTGCCATTTCTAACCGCAAAGTTAGCATCAACATCAACAGTACCGTTGAATTCTGTTGCACCAGTAACAGTGAGTTGAGCACCGAAGGTTACATTGTTATCAACATTCAAGGTAGAGTTCAACTCGGTATGACCATCAGCAGTCAGAGTTCCTTCAATGTTGGTATTACCAGTTACATTATCGACAAAGAACTTATCGGTTGTGCCGTTTCTAACAGCGAAGTCTGCATCAACATCAACAGTGCCGTTGAACTCAGAGTTGCCAGCAACGTCAAGTGTGCCTTGAATATCGGTATTACCAGATGCACCAAGGACAGAGAACTTAACTGTATCACTACTGTTCTTTTTACCAACGAAGAATCCTTCTCCAGAATTGACAGCACCAACATGCAAGTTTTGGTTAACACCAGCACCACCAAAGACTCTTAAGTTAGAAGTGTTGGAGTTTGAGAATGTAGGGTTGTATGCAGCAACAGAAACATATCTTAGTTTGTATCGGACAGACAGATAGTTTCTTAAACCATAATTCTCAGTTGCGTCTTCTTGCTGGTTGAAGTCACCGTTAAGGAAGATATCGCCATTAAACAATACATCTTTCTCAAAGTATCCACCACCATCAACTCTTAATGCACCATAATCATTATTTTGAATGGTATGAGGAGCACCAGATAGAATATCAGGTTCATCTACAGATTCAAGATGAACTAAACCAGAAATATTTGCGTTGTTATTAAGATCAAGAGCACCTGTAAGAGTTGTGCCTTGAGTTACTGCAAGAGTACCAGCAACAGATGTGTTACCCGAAGCAGCAACAACATTGAACTTGTTAGTATTAACATTAAAATTGCCAGTTACATCTAAGATACCAGCAAGAGATCCATTACCAGTTGTAGATTGGAACTCAACCTTAGTAGTTCCACTACCATTATTCAGTTGCAGAGTCTTAGATGCACCCTGCAGAACCATATTGTCGTCGAAACGAGAGGTGCTGTTAGCACGGAAAGTGCCATCGATGTCAGTATTACCACCAATATTAACTGCACCAGTGATACCAACACCACCAGCAACTACTAAGTCACCAGTTGTGTTGGAAGACGATGCCGTTCCAGTAGTTAACTTAAGGTTACCAGCAGTAATACCAGAAGCAGTACCAGAAAAGACTTCGGAAGAATTTGTAGCAGCATGAAGGAAAGTATAACCACCTTCATGACCAGCCAGATCAGTATAGTTAGTATCCCAACCATAGAAACCTAAACGTGCTTGTGAATCGTAATATCTAAATTCAACACCACGATCCTTGCCATCATCAGATGAAGGTGCAGTATCACCGCCAAGAGTGATGATAGGATCATCTAATGTAGTAATTGTCGAATTGACTGTAGTGGTTGTACCATCAACTTGAAGATTACCACGAATTGTTACCAGACCACTGACATCTCTGTCATCATTCGGGTCGATAAAGATATCACCAGTACCACCAATATAGTTTGCCTGTAATCTCAGGTCTTCAATATGAACTTTACCACCAGAGGCAGATGCATCAATATCAACAACATCTTCTGCACTGATAGTAACTGTGCTTGTGCCAGAACCAGAATTCGTAGAAAGGATACTAAGGTTTCTAGCAGATCCAGAGTTTTGTGTCAGAGAGAAGGTAAGGTTACCATCCCCAGACTTATCCAGTGTCTGAGCAACTGCTCCATCAAGAGTAATATCAGGATCAGAAAAATAGGAACGGACGTTGACATCAATCTCACCAGCGCCACTGTCCCCTGTATTATTAGCGCCAAACAGTAAGTTGCCACTAGTATTATTGATCTTGATAAAGTTGAGACGATTGAAACCAGTATTTGCTGTAGAGGTTGTAAGTTCATTATCAAGTTCAAAGTTCTCTACTGCATTACCATCAGTAAAGATGAGTTTATTGTTCTGAAGTTGTGTATTATCAACACCTGCTGCAGCAATAGTTACATGACCCGCTGCGGAGACATCGAAATCCTCCTGTGCAAAACTAGCCAGTCCCTTCTGTTCCGTGCCTTCAGCCGCGAGGTAGCGCCATCCTCCACTATCGCCACTGGAATGAGTAGGAGCACCAGCACCAGCACTAATTGATTGCAGTGCTTGATAAACTTTGGATGCATTTGTAATGATATCATATCTTACATAAGCAGTTGACCCACTGTAAGCTAGGGCAGTTGTACCTTCAACTGCTGTAGCAATGGGTACAGTTGTAGCAGATGTAAGGCGACCATATGTATCAACACTAAATTTTGTTGCATTAACTGTCTGAGAACCAGCTACAGATGTCAGGGATTCAGTATTATAATCACCAGATGATACTGTTGTTGTAATCAGATCAACAGTTGGATTACCAGAAACACCATCACCATTGTTAATAGAAATTCTACCAGGAGTTCCAGTAACTGTTCTGGTCTGCATGTTACCACCAGATGCTCTAGCAAGCATACCAGTCGTAGTAAGACCTGCAATCGCAGCAAGGTCGAGGTCATATGGTTGAGCAGACTGACCTTCTACATTACCATTCAGATTATATGCTGCAAGTGTAGAAGGAGTTTCAGCATTACTAATTCTACCCTTTGCATCAACAGTGACCTTTGTATAGGTTCCTGTTGCACTTGCAGTACCATCGTAATGTGGCAGGGTGGAGATTAGATCCAGTGAAGCATTAATTGTAATGTTGGTGGATCCATCAAAAATGGCAGAACCTGTAAGGTCATCACCTAAAGTGATCTGTCTAGAAGATGCAAGACGAGCAGCGGTTGAAGCATTACCGATTAAGGTTGCTGTAATCGTACCTGCAGAAAAATTACCATCAGCATCTCTCTGTACAAGAGTATTTGCCGTATTAGACACAGATTCAACTGGTCGTTCATATCTCAGCGTGTTCCACGCCGATACGCCGTCACCAATTTTAAATCGACCCGTATCGAGTTCGATCCCTAATTCCCCTTGTGCAAGGGTTGGGTTAGAGTTTGCCCATTCTTGAGCGCCACCACGCCTTAATTGAATTCTATTTGCCATTTTTTACGACAACTCTATAGAGATAATGCTTCCAAGTTATTTATGCCATTAAGAAAGGGGGACTAGCGCCCCCCTCACTCATTCTGCAGAATCTACTTCATCAACTTCATCAGGAGGATGGGAAGCGGTTTCTACCTCCTGAGGATTGTAATATTCTAGTGCTTCAATTGCACCTTGAAGTTTAAGTGCAGTCGTTTCATTTTCTTTGATTTTTGCTGCTAATTGCTGATTTTCTTCAATCAATTTAGTAAAACGCTCTTTGAATTGTCGGAGCATTTCAGGTTGAGCAACTTGTTCAATCGTCATGATGTTTACTTTGATTTTGGACTAACGTTAGTAAGAGTGACTTGATATCACCCATTTCAGATTTTAACTGAGAAACCTCTTTTTGTAAAGTGTCTTTCTCAAGTTTTTCTTTTTGGCGTCTATTGTAAGATGCCATATATTTATCGTAGTCGGATTTATTACCATTCACGATAGCATTAGAGGAGGGATCTCTAAACCATCCCTCCTTTCCCTCAACGGGAATCAATTCTTCATTTTCCATTAGGTAGCGAGAGCAATAGCACGAAGGTCAGCGATGAGAGGAATTCTTGCTTGGTTTGAAGATCTCATTACAATCTTGATTTGGAATGCATTGAAATTCAAACCACTTACCTCGTAGTAATAATCCTTCCAAAGAATTTCTTCTGATGGGGAGGAATCATACTGTAATGGCAATGCCATTAATGTCCAACCAGATGAATCAACATCCTCATTAGTACCAGAGTTGAATACTCTATAATAAATTCTAACTTCTGCTTCAGGAGGACGTGACATCTGGAAATCAACTCTCAGAGATCTAGATTCTCTGATCAGTCTTGCAAGACGGGTGATATAAACCGCATCATTCTGATCACCGAAAGGCAGAGTGGATACATCTTGAGATGTGTCAATCTGCGATTGCTGACCATATGCATCAGGACCACCAGGCCACTTATTGATTCTATTTGTTGTTGTGATTAAAGAACATCTGTCAAGATCCACAACAGGAGAAAGTGTGCTCTTCTCTGTAGAAAGATCAATCAGCATATTGAATGATTTTTCACCACTCAGTTTTGCTAACTCATTAACCTCAGAACAAATCATTCTGGGATTATCAAAGAGATTCCAGTCATTCAATGTAACAGGAACATATGTTCCATCGTTAACAAAGGATGCTTGATCGACAGCAGTGCTGCCGTCACTGATAGATGTTGCACTAGTAGTATTTACCCTTGCAGTAATATCGGTTTCTGGGAGATCCATAACCGAAATAGAAGGTGTCAGAGTCTCAAACTGAACATTCTGTGTTGCAAATACAGCGTTACCACCACTTCTAATGCCGTTGTTAGCAACGCCAGTGATATGTAACATATAAGTATCCAACCAAGGGCAAGAAATACTTGTGTGAGTTTTATTGATATCGATCAGAGGAATACCATCCAAGTTATAGCACTTAACTACTGCACCAGAAGCATGAGTTGCTTCAGTTGTGCCAGAAGCACCTCTACCAGAGGTTGCCACCGTGATTGTCTTACCGTCAGAAGAGATAGCAGAATATTGAATCAATTCTGTTCCAATCTGAATATATCCAGGGTTGGTATTGCTAATGGCAGCACCATTAACAATTTTATGGAACAGTGATGCATTAGCAACCGTGATTGATGTAGCACCAGTTGCAAGTGCGCTGGTAAGCGTAGTGTCTGAAATCTCAGATACAACACCTTCAATATTGACATTATTTGATCTGTTATGCATACCATGGTTTCTATGATATACCAGAACTTCTGTTTGATCACTATCAAATGTTGGTGCTGCAGTTAGATATGCTCCGAAAGAATCACCAGTTTCTGCAGAAGAAGTGACAGTTGCAGACCAACCACCAGGTTCTGACAGACTTTCAGCATCAGTAAATGCACCAGTAATATAATGGAGAACCAATGCGTTTGTTCCATTCCAGGTTTTAACAATACCAATAGAATTAGAAGTTGCACCAGTAACAACATCACCAACTTCCAATGTTCCTGAAGCACTACCAACAACCATAGTTGCAATTGCTTCGGAAGATCTTACCAAGTAAGTATTAGAAGTTCCTTGTAACCAAGAACCACTTGTATCTGTAACAGTAATTGTGTCAGATACACTACCAGATGTAGTTGTTGATATTACAGTTGCTTGAGCAGCACTGGTTTGCTGGAGGAGACGAGCACCTTGACTAAAGGTATATTGACTGCTAGCAGCTCCAAGAGATAAAACTAACTTAGGTTTAATAGTTTGAATGGGATTCTCAATCAATCTATGAATGCCGTTATTACCTTTACCTTGAGGAGTGTTATCCAGAGAAACAGTACCTGTTGTAGATGTGAAGTTAGCACGATAGATTGTAAACTTCAGATCTTCATACTGGTCAGCAGTCCAGGTAGATGCGTTCTGAGACTTAAACAGAACACCAGCATAGGGTTGTTCAGAGATCGTTCTAGTTCCAGTTACATCAACATCACCCATTCTAGAGATCCAAACCTTATATTCGTTAGAGTCGGACAAGAGAACGAAGCAATATTCAACAGATGCCTTAATATAAACAGGAGCCTTGAATGTGAATCTGGTAGGAACCGCAGCACTTTCAGAGATTTCAATATTATCTGGAGTAATAGTAACATCAGAGAAAGGTAGAATGGTCTTGGTAGGATAACCATTTTCCATGGTTCTGATCTGCATCGAGATAGGAATATTAGTATCCTTAGTGTTGAAGAAAATATCAACACCCGTCAAGAACATGCCACCCTCTTCCTCAACAATAAAGGATTGTGCGAGAGGGTCATACCAACCAATCTGACGTGTTTCAGTTCTAGTTGTTTCAACAACTCTATCTTCAGTAACAGTATCTCTAACAATCTCTGCATTTCTAACTGCCAAGATATTCTCACGGACAGTTTGCAGAGTACCAGTTGCAGAATAAGTTGTATCCGCAGAAGAATCAACTGCACCAGGTGTCTTACTATTTTCGTCAGAGGTTGTAAATCTGAATGCACGAGTACCAGTTGCCCAGCGGGGATTTGCGTCATTCTTCGGAGAAGGAATGAACAAACAACCTTGAATATTACCAACGTTATCAGTCAGAAGACGACGATCTCTTACAACTGCAACGGCACCCGAAGTTTGACCAACCAAAAGTTCGCCAACTTGAACGTTACCGAAGTAATCAGGAGATACAGTCTCAGAAATTGCAGTAATATCGTGATTCAGATATTCAGTTTGGGAAGAGTATGAGGTGGGAAGTGCTTCAGTACCCTTACCATAAGGATTAGTTTTATAACCATCATCAGGTGCAACAACTTTAAGTTGGCAACCAGAAGTTTGTCCAGTAACAGTTTCACCTACAACAAAAGGAGTTTCATTTGTTCTGGAATCAGTTGTCGAGTTCTTGATAATCTCAATAACCTTAGGTGTAATGTAATTAGTAACAGCAACACCATCAAAGAATGCATAGAATCTAGTACGAGGTTTCATACGATCAACATTGAAACCGATGTTACGGGAACGGATCCAAGGAATTGAACTACGAGAAAGAACCTGATCACCTAAAGATCTACGCTCAATCTTAGGAACAATTCTGGTACGAATACCTTGACGTGCCTGGTTGTTAACAACACGAACAGTACGACGTTCGTGGAGATAGAACAGACCTTGACGACGCTGACCGTGACCAAGAGCACCCAACTGACGACCAACACCAAACGTACCAGATGCAGATCTAGTTCGTGATGAAGAAGTTACTGTTTCACCAGTCCAGTTAGTTTGCCAGGATCCCCACTGAATAGGAGCAAAACCATTCTGATCAACCTGAAGGTCTCTAGAAACGGCAGAGAAGTCACCTTCGACGTTCTCTACACGAGCAGGAAGACGCTCAATATCAATCCAGTCATCAGATGCAGGAGTTAGGTCAATACGACCAATAAAGGTAAAGACGTTGAATGGGTTAACATTCTCAGTTCTGGATGCATAAGGTTGAGTTACAACCGCAACATTATCATAAGGAAGCATGACAACGTTACCATCAGTCTTAACGACATTAGTAGAGGTGGTTGCATTGAATTGCAGACCAACGTTTGTTGTATAGTGTTGTGCTCTTAATTGACCTTCTCTAAAGTCGAGAGAACACTTATAATCGGGATTAAAGACATCACCAGTTGTGTGATCAGTGAAGTCATCAACAACATAACCATTCTTCAGACGGTCGAAACCATTTTCATCATAGGTCTTAGTATTATCTGCTTGAGACTCAAGCATAGACAATGAAGTGTAGTATTCGACGTGAGTCAGTCTCTGCTCTAGGTCGCCAATATCCTTCATGGTATAACGACGTAGATTTTCTGTAGTAATCAGAATATCTCTTTCAGGATCAAATACATATGGTTTGTACTCGATTGTTGCCAGGAGCATCGAGTTTTGTACATGCGGAGGTGGGATCAGAGCGTATCCAGAAACACCTTTGGAAACTCTCAGTTTGCCATCATGAGAGAGATACAACTTGTCAATTCTAGGCAAATACCAAGAGTAGTCTGCACGGAATGAAGAATTAACCTGCATGATATCAAAGATGGTAGAACCTGCTGATCCACCAGTTGTATCAAATACTCTCGAAACAAAGTCGAAAGTAGTACAGTTAACATAGAAAGGAGCACCAATTGTACCAGAACCGTTTCTCAGTTCTTTAACAGCAGGACGGAAGTCGATTTGATCTCTAATAAACTTAATAGAACCATCCAGTTTATATTGAGGAATCTCTTTAAAGCTGATACCACTGTAAGATTCTGCAGAGAAGTAATCACCAGAAGATGCATGTGACAGGTAATCAAAAATTACCAACAGTCTTCTAGTGGGAGAAACGGTAGAAGGAAGTCTAGTAAGTCTAGAAACGTCATAGAAGTTAGTTCTCTGACCTGCTTCTAAAGTAAATTGATCTGTAATTACCTTAGACCCTGCAAAAATAGAATCAGCAGCGTCATCGATAATACCTGTAATAGCATCACCACTGCTATTAAATCCATTAATTGTTTCACCTTGAATGAAAGGAATCTCATTCAGAGCAACGTAATATAATTTCAGATCTGCGTTAGAGAATGAAATAACTCTACCTCTTGCACCAGAAGTCTTACCGACCATCAGTGTTCCAGCAGCAAAGAATGTAGATTCTGTCAGAACAACATATGGTGCAGATGCATCATTATCATCGAAAGATTCATAAACTGCATGAACCCTATAGACATCATTAACACCAAATGAAATTTCTTCGTCCTGCACTCTAGTGCCATACAAAGAACTGAATGTCAAACCTGTTGGTTGTTCAATAAGATCTTCAAAAGTCTTATAAACCTTAAGTGCCTGCATCTTAGATGCGGTCTTGAGTTTCTTAGCAACGGTATTCTTAGATACCAGAGCAGTTAAAGTAACAGTTGCAACGTTTCCAAGACCAGCGACTGTAAATGATTGATTATTTGCACCGAAAGTCGCAGTAAGGTTACCAGCATCAACTTGAGCATCGATATCAATATTCTCACCGTTGGAATATGTACTAGAGCCACCATTAGCAATGACAGTCAGAATATAATTATCCGAAGACAAAGCAGCAAAAGACTCTGTTTCAGGTACAGTAAATGTAATAGAACCAGTTGTTACAGTTTTAGATGCAAAGTTTCTGTATACAAAGAAAGATTCGTCATCCAGAGACTTCATTACGTCTTCAGGAAGGTCAAACGAAAGTTCTCCGTTTTGATAATCCTTTTGGAAGATGAAAGGACGCATCCTCACCATCTCACCATATTCACCATCAGCAACACTACCAACCATCAAAGATTGATCTAATGCTGCAGTTTGATTTGTGTAATCAAAGACAACAGCGTTAGCATTGACGGTGGATTTTTTGTTTGTGGCAGTTACACCGATAGCAGTGGGATCAACTCTCTTAACACGCAGTGTGTTAGTACCCTCAAAAGTAGAAAGTGTTGGAGTTACGACATCACCAGGTCTAAGATCTTTCTCAAATCTTGTACGGAAACCTGTCAGTTCATCGTCCGCTGCCTGATCAACATCAATAGTCGATGATTCAATGGGTCTGGAATCATTCAAAATCCAGTTTGCACCAAATCTAATTGCTTGACTACTGTTTTTACCAAAGCAAGATCTAGTATCACTTAATTGATAAGAGAATGCTGCTTCAAGAGTACCAACATCTCTACCATTAACTTGAAGGATCTCACCGTTAGAGAATACACCATTTACTTGTTCAATATAGATGTAATGAGATCCATTACCAGTATCCGCAATATATCCAGCAGCGCCAGATGTCTTACCTACAATTCTTGTACCTACTGTATATGTTACTGGGTTTGCAATGTTCAGAACAGTAAACATCTGAACATCATACAACCAAAGGTCATATACACCACCAGTGACAGTAGGATTGACGCCAAATGGTGAAGTTGCTGCAAGTGCAGTAGATGCTTTCTGTAATTGTACAACTCTTGCTCTACCAATTCTATTGGCACCAGACTTTACTGAACTAGTTGCATTTGCTGCCCAATCATCATACAGATCGATGATCTGATATGCATCAGTTACACCATCACCAGATACTTCTGGCCAACCATAAACATCATAAACCTTGACAAAGTTGCCGAGGTTGAAGTTAATGATAGCATTCTGTCTGCTATCAAAGTCTCTAGGTTTGTCTGCATCAACGAATTGTGGTGTAATGAACTCTGTTCTATAACCTCTAACGTATGCCTTACCAGGAGAAATTTCAAGTGCAAGCTTGCCTTCTTGTGCAACATTACCATCAGCAGAAGTTTCACCTGAATTATAAACACCTGCATTAAATCCATCATTCAGATGCTCACGAGCGGTAACATCAAATGTATCGATAACATAGTCGCCAGACTCTTCAAATGTTCTACGAGCAAGAGACTTTTCAAGTTCGCTGTATTCAGTTCTTTCAACAAAGTTTTCAATTCTGCTATTATTAATTCTCAGCAGTTCGATAAAGTCTTTATCTGCTTCATCTGTAATTAGTCTCTTAACAAACTGTGTGCTGATCTTGAATCTATGACCACCAGGAGCAGAATAGTTTGAAGTTCCTGCAGCATTATCATTCAGAGATTCATCATCTTCAGGAGTGACAATAGACTCCAGAACTTCTAAACCAACTCTATAAGAAGGATTGCTACCATACTGATCTAGAATCAAATATGAAGAGGGGACATTGACAAAATGACCACGAATATAATAGACACCTTCACTGATATATGCGGTAGATCCAACTGCAGTAGCGTTAACAGGCAACAACTGAGCAAAAGGAGTACCGATCTCAATCAGAGTCGATCCAAATGTAATTTCTTTGTCCGCAATCAACTGTTCGTTGATTTGGAATGTGTTTAGGGTTGCTTGAGAGGTGGTATCACCAGAATCAATGTACTTGACATACAGAGTGATATAACCCTTTGAAGATTCGGTAGCAGGAATAGAATAAAGAACCTTTGCCTTAACACCTGTGCTAAGACCTTCAATGATGGCACCAGTTAATTGAGTTCTATACGTTTCAACATCGCTACCCAGGAAAGATTCTTGGAGAAGAATTGCTTGAACACTCAGGTCATAACCCACCTGACCAGGGATAACCATCGCACCGTCTTTAAACAGATGCGTACCAACCGACTCTACTTGATTTTGCAGAATACTCTGAACCGTAGTGAGTTCTCTCGCCTGAATGGGGAATCCAGGGCGGAACAGCACTCGATAAAAATTCTTGTCCTTATCGAAGTCGTCGTAGTAAGGTGTGACGTTTAAATTGGTATTTTGTGCCATTAGAACTCGATTACGATTTTAATATCTTCTACTTGGTCGTTTGCACGACTAATGGATCTTCTATTATCTATATAAACAACGTCACCGCTGTTTGACTCAATCTCGGGTTTTGCATAACCACTATTGAATCTCATACCCAGGTCATACTCAGTATTGTTGATAGTCCTAGAAGAAGAATTAGGAACTGCTGGGAAGTTAACATCAGGCTGACCAGCAGCACCAGATGTTGCACCATTAATAACGTTGGAACCATCAAATTCATTCTGAGTACCAGTAACTTCAGGGAAGATACCGTCAGTAGCATTTTGATAATACTTTAGAACTTTTGTGGTGGGGTTCCACGAGATAACTCTCGCACGAGCAGTAACGTTCGTACCACCAACAACTCTAGTTTGAGTGATAATTTCATCAGGAACATAATTACCTTGGAAAGTTGGTGAGAAGATAACTGCCTTAGTAGCAGAAACCGTCAATTCAGAAATTAATTCTGCTGTACCAAATTTCAGAGGATTAGTAATAAGACCAATACGACGATAGTCGTTATCAATCGGGAAGTCGCCAGCACCTTCATCGTATGAAAGTTTAGCGTTAATCATGACACGGAAAGCGCCAATTTCAACAACAGCATCTGCACCATGACCACCTGGGGGAGGAATGATGACATCAACTTGACCACCAGCACCAGTACCAATACCAGTAATGCTATCTACACTGATTTTACCAAATGTATAACCAGTACCACCAGAAGTAACAGTAGCAGAAATAATCTTACCACCATCAACAACGATAGAAACACGACCACCAGTACCGTCGCCATTGATAGCAACGTTATCGTAAGTACCGTTGTTATAACCTGAACCAGCAGAGTTAATTACAACAGTATCAATTTCACCAGCGACTGCATTTGTTTTTACCGCGTCATTTGTAAAGACGGGCATGTATTCGTTGGAGAAAAACTTAAGGACGGAAGCAACAGGGATGGTGTACATGTACTTCCAACGATATCCATCACCAGTAGTAATGATGCTAGTGGAAGTGCCAGTAGGCTCAACTGTAGAAGGCTTACCATTTGGATCGGAGGGAGAAGTACCATTATAGATGCACTTATAGACTTGATATTGTGAATTCACAACATAAAAGTCTGAATCATAAAGTTTAGTAGCACCAGAAGCAGCAGTTTTGGAAGGGGAATAATCATGACGATACATGTCATAAGTAAAACCTAATCCACCAGTAGTTTCTTCTGGAGAAACCCAGTCAATACGACGAACAACCTGAACCGTATCTGCCGCAAGAACTCTCTTAAGAGAGATCATATCGTCATACGAATCAGAGAATTCTCCAAAGGAATCAACTGCCTGTGGGGGCGAGTTTTCATTGTCCCATGATTGAGGTCTGCCGATAAACAAATAAAGTCTATCTCGGTTAGCACCTGCCGCCGAATCGCTCTGACCTGCGTCAGGACCTTCAAGTGCCTTAATGAATTTTTTCGCTGAAAAAATCCTAAATTGATCAGTAAGTAGAGCTGCCATTTCGTGTAGGTACTATTGTCCTCCTGTTTATTTATGTGGGTTACGAACGAACAATTGTTTGATATTCGATTCGTTTAATTCTATAAGATGCACCACCATTACCGTTCAATTTCTCCCCACCAAGAATTGCATATGCTGCAGCACCTGCTCCAGTGGAGTCGGACCCTGCGTTAGTAAATGTGATTGTTGGGTGAAGGTTGTATGTACCATCAACAGATTGATTAATACCATAACCACCATTGGAAATGGTGATTGATTCAACCTGGTCACCCGCAGTTGTCATGTTAACAGTTCCTGTTGCTTGAATGTCTCCAACATTTTCAACTGTAACTGTTGGTGTTGCTGTATAGTTTGTACCAGCGTTCTGGATGAAGAAATCTACAACCGTACCGCTTTGAGAGAACTCATACAAATAACCAGCAATACCGATATTAATATTACCAGTATTAAATGGAATTATGTTTTGAACTTGTAAGATAGCATTTACAGGATCCCAAGATACGACAGTACCCTGAACTCCAGAAACATCACCTGTAACAACTTCATTCACACTGTAATTTTGACCATTACCAAAATTACCATCTAAGTAGATATTTAGAACAGCAGTGTGTTCAACACCCTCACTCAGACCACCAGCAGATGAGATACTTGCATATTTGAAAGGAATACTTGCATCTTTCACCTGATCTCCAACTTGGAATAGAGTCGTATTTTGACCGCCTTGTGTTTCTTCAATACCATACAGAGAATTGAAAATTCCACCATCCAAATTAATCTGATTGTTATAATCAGTTCCTGTATTTACCAAGTCAGCAATTCCATCACCAGCACCATTATTTTCATCATTATCTTCAAACTTTCTATCTTGTAATGTACCAAGAGGAACTGTAAGAAGTGAAATAGTATCACCTACAGATTCAAGAATGACGTGCGGTTGGAACCCTGAAGGAGCACTTGATGCCACACCAGCATCGAACTGAACAATAGCATCTTCGGTAGAAGGAATACCACCATCAATAAATGCTAATTCATCAACTTCAAAGACAACTAGAAGTTCTTTAGTTGCTGGATTATAATCATAAACCTTAGCAACTTTGTTATTTGCACTTTCAATTCTTCTAATAACTCTGTCACCAACACTAAAGTTATATTCTTGACTAGAATCAAGAATAACTCTCTGATCATAATTGAAGTTGATACCTCTAGTTAAACCAGTAAATTTACCTTCTGCTTTAGACGTATATGAAATAGTTTCAGAATTAAGAATAAATTGACCAGATCCAGGATATGCATCAGTAGAATCAACGTAAATTGTCGAGTCTGACGCTGTAACGTTCTTTGTTAATCCAGTCAGGTAAATATTCGATGCATTAAATGCCTGACGAGCACGAGTCTTTCTCTTCAGGTTAACAAGTTTGGTAAAGATAATATTCGGAGGTGATGTATATCCTTTACCAGGATCAGTGACAGTAACCCCAGTAATAACACCCTGATCAATTGTTGCTACACCCTTTGCACCAATACCACCGCCTCCAGTGAATAATACAAACGGTGGTTCTTGATAGAATTCACCAGGATTTACAATATTAACACTAGTAACTTCTCCAGTCGTATCAATTTCTGCAGCACCCTGAGCACCTTGACCACCGCCTCCGCCTTCAAAAATCAAAGTGGGAGGAGTTGCATAAGATCTACCAGAATTTAACAGTGATAAACCTGTGATAGTTTGAACAACGGGACTACCAGTTGCTCCAGATCCTTCACCGCCAAGAATTCTCGCCTTTGCTGCACCAAAATATCCGTCACCCTTTTTGGTCATCTTGATGTATGAGACCTGACCAGGATTATCAGTGCTCAAAACAACTTCACCTGCAGCACCTGAGGGGAACTGAGTTACCAAATCAGGGACTGTATCACCCTCAAATAGAGGAGCACTATAAAACTTAGGACCAATTGCATAAGGATACACAGGATTACCACTGCCATCTTCAGTCATGAAGTAAGCGTATGTTCCATTAGGATACTCTGGTGTCGGACCAAACTTACCGTTATATGCATCCAAAGTTCCAACAGAAGCATCGTAAATATAATCTTCTGTCAAATCACCGAGGACGTATCCATCTTGAACACTTCTAATACCCCTACCAGAGTTGGCATATGCAAAAGCATATAGAATTCTGGGTGCATCAGCACGAACAGTAAGTCTTAATTCTCTAGTAGTTGCACCAGCAAATTGAGAAAGATATTGAGTATATGTTACCGCACTACCATTAATGTAATATTGCACTCCATCACTGTAAATGTAACTAGTCTCACCAATATTTGCACTGTTTCCAGTAGAATGCCAAGAATCTTCTGTTGTAGATAATAAGAAAGTATCAGAATCATTTGTAGCATCATCCAGATCGAAGATATAAGTTTTTCCTCTTTCCAGATTCAAGAAAGCAGGACGAGATCCACCAAACTGATATTGATTATTTGAAACTGTTACATTATAAGTAACATTTGAAACAGTGTTAACCTGAGGTCTGGCACCAGGAAGTTCTGCTGTTGTTCTAAGTCTGAAAGAAGAGACCTCTCTAGCAACAGCACCACTAGCGTTGTACCCATAAGGACCATAAATGGGATATCCATCAAAGGACATGCCAAGAATTTTAGAGTGACCATCTACATGGCGAGATCTATCAATTGTGTTGGGATTATTACTATCTGATTGATAGTAGTTTCTAGTATAGTAATTATTTGCATGTTCCTCATCCTCTATCTCAGAACTGAGGACCATATATCCCTCATCACCCTCATATCCAGACATATATCTGTGATGAGCACAATGATAATAAATGCGAGATGTCTCATCTGCATTCATTATAAACAATACCTGATACTGATTTTCATAATCAGCAGCAGGTGCTTCAGACAATCCTGTACTCTTGTAATACAGAGTTCCAGGAGTTTGATTTAAGGGACCATCTGGAGTCGTACTAAATCGCATTGGGTGTCCCAACGCACCTTCCTGATTACTAGAATCAGATTGATTCCAAAGGATTAAATAATTTCTTTGAACCTGAATATTTTCAGGTGCCATGTAATATTGACCAGCAACAAAAGGTCCAAATTCTTCTGCTTCTGTGCCGAAATCAATATAGAAAATACCTGTTGGGAAAGTTCTTATATCATCAGAGATTGTGAATGAGAATCCATTAGATCCAAGACACTTATCACCATTCGCGAAAGATGCTCCAGTAGATACATTTCTCAGATAAACTCTGTTGATATTATTTTGACCATCTCTGGAAATTTTAGCAATCTCACCCCTAGCATTTCCACCAATTTCATCAACTATACGCCCAACTTCTATAGAACCTAATGTTTCATCAACATTAGAGACTGTAAGCATAATATTATCGAGTTCTGTTTTGATATTCCAGGTGAATATCTCAAGATTACCCCAATCAAATACACCGTTATCTAATTCAAACTCATCAATTACCTTGTTAGATTGATAATATCTAACATTACCTTCTGTTACTGCATCATAGTCATCATTATTTTTGATGTAATCGTATTTTACACTATCAATAGAAAAACCTGCAGGTGATCCACCATCAGTACCCCACTCTGGAGTATGAAGTAAACCACCATTCGCTAAAATACCAGTTACTTTGTCTTTCTGTTCTTCACGAGCAGCAGGATTAGGAACGTCTTTACCACCACGATAAATGAAGACCTGATCAAATGATCTATCGTTTAATGGACCACCTCCAGGTGCTGCTTCTGCCTGAGTCCAGGTGGGTTTAGGATGATTGTCAGACTCAATTCTGAGTCTATCTGTAGCGTTTTGAAATGTTCCTCTTGTAAGAGAATTTGGATGTTTTTGCCAAATTCTATTGATATCAAAAGAAGTAACTACGTTAGGTGTTTCTTGTTCGGGGATGATTTGTAATCTTAACGGATCATACCCACGACCTCTCACAAGGACACGAACGTGAATAATTTTACCCGAATCAGCGTCAATAATCGGATACAGTAGTGCTTCCTGATCGGGAGTACCACAACCATCGATAGTTAGTCTTGGTGGATCAGAAGGACTATATCCACTACCACCATTTTTTACTCGTACTGCGCGAACACCGAAAATCTCGTCAAAGATTGGTTCGATGACGGCACCAGATCCAGGAACAGTTCTTGCCATTTATCAATTTACAACGTTAATAGTACCATTCATCAGAGAATGAATAGTGCATTGATAGTAAAGTGTATTGGGAGCGTCCATAGGAACAGTCCAGTAAAGAACACTAGTTCCACTACCAGTCTGACCAGTGGTATATGCAGTCCCACTCAAACCTTGGGTGCTTTGAATTCTGAAGGGGTGTGCTCCACCTTGTACAGAGTTATCAAATGCGTAAGTAAACCCTCTATGTACATACAGAGTAGGGTCATTTTGTGTGGTGGGGAATCCAGGACCGCTAAAGGTGTAATTATTAGAACCATCAGCGTTAAGTTCCCACCAAGTAATAGGACTTCTAACAACTGTCCATTGAGTTCCATTGTAGAACAATGAATCTCCCTGTGTAATTCCACTTACATTCGTATCTGTCAGAGCAGCAAGAGTTGTTGGAATAGTTCCGTCAAAATTGACTGTTAAAACATCTCCGCTAACTGAAGTCGCGATATTAGTGCCACCAGCAATAGTCAGACTATCTGTAGTAGTATTCGCTGTTGTACTACCAGTATCACCAGAAAAAGTAGCAAACAAGTTCTGGTCTGCACCACCGCCACCGCCGCCTGTTTGATCAGCAGGCACCCAGTTAGAACCATTCCAAGCAAGGACTTGGTTTGATGTGGGAGCATTACTGGTTGTATCAACGTCAGAAAGCAGATCAATACTGGAATACTCAGTGAGAAGTTTTGCTCTTACATCACCAGCACCACCTGCAGTGATGTTAATATTGACATACGGATTATCATCACCATCAACAGTGAAGAAGTAACCAGTATAAGTTGCTGCTGCAGGAGCGTTACCTACAGCAGTGTATTCATTCTTATACTGAATTTTTGTCGGGAAATCAACAACACCAGTAGTTCCGTTAAATGTATTAACAATACTACCGTTGGAAATAGTTGTATTTCCAGTGCCGTTTGGAGTAATGGCGATATTCCCGTTAGAAGAGGATACGATGTTGTTACCGTTAACATCTAAGTTAGCGGTAAGGTTCGTATAGTCTGAAGGTAAGAACGTCGTTCCGTTATACCTTAAGACTTGCCCTACAGCAGGATTAGTAACACTAACTGTTAAGTTAGTGCCATTACCTAATGCCGCGTACAGCTCATTAAAGTTGTCATTGATCTTGTCACCGCCGACTCGTAAAGTATCACCAGTATTATCATTAGCGGAGGTTCCAAGACCGAGTGTTTGTTTAGCCATTACTCGTAGGAATTTTTAGTTATTTATAGGATCTCTGGATCGATTACCTCTTCTCCGTAGAGAGAAAGATCAGGAGCAGTCCAATCATCGGGAACAGATGTTTCCACGACAACTTCAGGATTTTGATATCCAGAACCAGAACTACTCATTTCAACACCCGCAACGCCTACCAATGCGCGTACTTGACCATCGAATCCAGAAATGGAGTCAAGTCTTACAGTAGGTCTAGATGTATAGTTGGAACCACCAGCGGTAACCTGTACTCTATCAATAAATCCACTTGTCAGAATAGCAGATGCTTGACCATCTTGTCCAAAGACAGATCCAAGATAATCGAATGTGATCAAAGAGTTTGAAGATTCAATCAAAGCAACTTCTCTTTCTGAGGTCTCACCCTGAATCTCGATGAAGTCACCAGATTCAATTGGAGGAATAACAGTTGCTGCCTCAACGTCTGCTTCAGAACCGACGTAAGAGAATGCAACGAAGGTAGATCCAACACGCGGAATCTCAGAGAAGATGATTCTTGAACCAACAATTTCAAAACCAACACCAGGTTCCTGAAGAACGCCATTGATAGAAACAATGATGTTATTTTCAGGTCTGATGACGCTCGATTGAACACCATCTGTGAGTGTCAGTGAGTAGAATACGTCACTACGCTTAAGGTTGAAGGACTGACGCAGAGAGTCAAACTCGAATGAAATATCATCCAGTTGTCTCAACTTACCAACATAGAATCCAGTGAAGGATGCGCCAGGATCAGGTGCCTCAGTGAATTGAATTTCATCGGAGAATGCAGTAAATGCATTTGTAGCACCAGGAGGTTGTAAAACACCATTGATGAATACCAACAGGTGACCTGCGGGGTCAGGGAGGTATTGTGTGCCATTATCTGTGGTGAGTTTGAAGTTAGTTTGAGTACCATCAAATCCCTTGAATGCACGCTTAACTCTTGCCTTAAGATCAACCTTAGCAAGAATTGCTGCGCGGTATCCATCGAGACCCTTGATAGAATCTTTAACATCAAATGTTCCACGAATATCACTGAGATAGATTCTCTTATTGAGACCAACATCACGAATATCTTGTACAAGAGCAGCAGCGGCACCAGCAGTTGTAACCTTGGTAGATACGCTCGCGTATCCAACAGGGAAACTATTACCTACACCATAATCACCAACCAAATCACCGTTATTGAATGTTCCTAAGACTTGTGAAACATAGATGTAGTTATTATTAAGATCGATTTCAGTAATGATGCCGTAAGTATTAGTATCTTGGTTTCCGTTAACAACCTTGTAAAGTCTTCCACCCTCAGTGAATACATTCAAGTTATTGACGATAGAAACACCCAATCGGATATATCCTTCGGATGCGATTCTTTGACCAACCTGAACATCTAAACCAGCATACTTACTAACATCGAGGTATTGTCTAGACGATTCGGGATAAACAACTGCTGTCTTCTCGAAAGAACCAAGCAGAGTTTCAGTATCAACTGTGAGAGTACCACCAAGATTGCTAGTTACAGCAGCCTGAGTCTTAAGGAATCCTGTAGGTTGAGCGGTTTGACCGCTGGTGTATCCCTTGAATGGAATATTGTTAGTGAATTCACCCTTAAGATCGATGACATGTAATCTATCTTCCTCAGCACTAATTTGTGCTGTTGTAGAGTTAGTTGCACCCACAAGAGTATCTGTGACTGCCCAAGGACCAGCGGTAACACGAACATCAAGATACTTATAGTTTGCATCTTCATGGAATCCATAAACGACGCCAGTAACAGAGGGAGCACCTTGCTTAGTAACTACCTCGCCCATAATGAATGGACCGTCAGTGATAGTACCATCAATTCTAAATCTCTTATAAACCTGAACAATCTTTGCCTCATTAAGTGAGATGCTTTCCAGTTCAGCATATGAATCACTATTCAAACCATAAATGTAATCAGAGGACTGCAGACCTCCAGCAATTCCGACAGGGATATCTCTAATTCCGTATGTCTTAGCAACTAGAGAAATGCCAGTTACCTGAGTCAGAGTTGTGTAGTAAGAATCAGTATTCAACTGCTCACGAATGACATTCAATCCATAACGAATAAATCGTTGAATTGTTGCCTTAGTATAATCAGATGCAGCAGTGGAATCATAGAATGAATAGAAACCAGCATTAGTAGAAGGTGAGGTCAGAGTATTGTCAAGTGCTTGACCCATAAATCCTTCAAGAAGGTCAATTGCATACTTCTTAATATTGTACTCAGTATCAGCGTAGAAGATTTCACCACTAACTGCGAGATATGGATCAAGCGCACCTTTATTGAGTTTCGCACCCCAGAAGTATGCACCAACAGCACCATCTCCAGTCCAGTTGTTTGCACCAGTAGCAGAGTTAACAATAACCGATGCTCTGAGTGTAGAGAAACCAAATCCAAACGTTGTTGTAATATATGCTCTATACCAACCATTACCATAAGGAACAGCACCATAAGCATCACCTGTTAGACCACCCTGAGGAATGAACAGAGATCCTGTGGTTCCAGCGTTGAGGTTGAGATCGAAGAAAATATTCTGTTCAGATGCGGTGCCAGGATCAAGAGCAATCTTGAATCTGACAGATTGAGATCCAGCAGATTTGAAGAAGACCGAATATGTGAATGTTTGGGTCGCATCAATTCCAACAGCACCAGTATCAAATGTTTCGCTACCCGAGTCAAACTTAACTGTATCGGAGTCAAATGTTTCAAATGCAGTTAAACTATAGTCTCTGAAAGTATCATGAACTCCACCATTATTGTTAGCAGCGTAGAATTTCTCTGCAGTTACTGTAGAATCAGGAGCAGCAATATTATTATCAGTAATTAAGAGAGAATCAACACCACCATTGGAATTTACCTGCCAATTAGCAGCGAATGCCTCAGGATTGGTGAATAGGTTTGTTCCAGGAACTTGACCTGCAATATTAGATGTAATTGTTCTTGCCTTAGAAAGGATCTTAACGTTTGCAGGAGAAGAGTACCAATCATAAGCAGAACTTACACCGCTAGTAGCAATGGTTCCTGTTGCAGTAGAAGGAGCAGTCAGAGTGTCCGCTGCTGCCCATGCAGTGCCAGTAAATGCACCGACATAGAGGATCTCATCCTCAGAATCCCATTCAAGAACAGTTGCAGTTCCACCACCACTAGATGTGACAGTTTCACCAACCGCAAAAGCACCAGTAGAAGCACTTAAAGTAATTGTGTAAGCAGATACGCTAGTATCTACATCGGTAGTGATGAGATCATGTACGACATCATCAACTAAACCATCAATGAATGTGTCATAAGTCCATGCACCAGTACCAAACTGTGCAGTTGCCAGAGTGGAGATTTCCTCTCTATAGTAGTTCTTATTGTACAGAAGATTCTTAGCAGCACTTCTTGCTTCATCCTTACCAGGAGCAAGGATAGAAACAGAGGTGTCAACAAGATCTCTAATTCTGTAGATGACGTTATTAATCGCTGTCGGTGTTAATTGATCACGATATGCAGTCTCCGATGTAAATTGTGCTGCATACTGATCACCAGTTACATTGGTAAATTGATCATACAGAAGATTCTGTACTGCTCTCTCAGCAAATGTCTTAAGCAGTTCAATAGAGTAAATGGTAGCGAGCAATTCATTCTCAATATGATTGATAGTGAGATTTGCATTCAGATACAACTCAATTGCTTGAATAGTGCTATTCGTACCACCAGTTTGAAGATCAGAAATAATACTCAAGAGAATCAGTTTGAGATCTCTCTCACAAGTCACACGACCATTTGAACCAGGATATGTTAATGCACTGTAATTTACATTATTCAGAGTATATGTAAACTCTTGAGTTGTAAGTCCAGTGATTTCCTGAGCGATATAATCTCTGTTGAAATAGATTCTATCAGCAGCAATGTTAAAGTCTTCGTCTGTAGGAGCAATAATATCATTGATTGTTGTAATCAATGTATCGATAGCAGACTGTACGTTTGCACAGTTACCACCGTCATTTGTAATACCCCAATCACCAACAATAATTGCGTTGGTATTAGTTTCGTCAAGATCTCCAGTGATCGCCTGTTTAGCATAATAACCTAAGCGATCATGTGCATAGATTGACTGGAATGCTTGCAGTCTGATGTGCTGCAGTTCTCCGTTTGCACCAATATAGAAGTTAGCAGCGGTAACGCTGTTTCTGTTGCCACCATTCTCAATGTCATTAGCAAGTCCATCAAGAATCAGTCCAAGGTCAGTCTTACAACGAAGAGTTCCATCAGTGCTACCACCATTTTCATTTCTAGGCATATCCTGAGCAAGGTCGGGATATCTAGCAATCATATCTGCTGCTGCCTTATCAACGATAGGTGTGCGGTTTGCACGGATTAAACCAGCAGCATCTCTGAATCTGTATTGAGCATCACCATCAATTTGATTGGTATATACCAGATCATTTACAGTGTCTTGATAATTAACTGTGAAATCTGTCTCCAAGAATGCATCAACTGTACCACCTTGGAACTCATATGCAGGTTCGACCTTAGTTACACTTGCAAGGTGATCAACAGGGGAACTGAGATTTGCTTGCTCAAGGGTATCAGTGATGATATCCATCAGGTTACCAACAGTGGTCCAAACATCAGCACAATCGGCAAGACTGTAATCTAGTTGTGTAACACCATTAGAAGTGGCAGAGACGAAGGTGTGTGCATATTGCTGACCAACAGGTGAAGCACCAACATTAACGGTGATTGTAGTTGCAGAAACAGCGGTGACAGCAAGAACTGCATTGTAAGCAGGATCAGGATTTCCATCACCAGCAATTGCACGAGGATATGCAGTTTGACGATCATTACCATCTTGAGTGCAAGTAAATGTAAGACTCTCTGTAGCAAGAGAAACACGAGAAGCAGTTGTCAATGAATGACTTCCAATCGTGAGTACCATAACACCAGTTGCGGCGTCATAAGTTGCACCAGTTACGGTAAATTGATTCAGAGAAGATGCAGTGGAATCAGTGATTGTTGCATCAGTTTTCTGCGTCAGTCCATGAGAACCAGTAACAGTCCAAAGAGTATTTGTAATAATATACTGTGCAATTTCTTTTGCTTTATCGAATGCCCAGACAGTCTCTACTTGCTCACCATCAACGTGATTGATTGTGATAGGTGTTGTAGTTCTATTGACATACAGTGCTGCTGTATCCCAAATATGACTATTGCTACCATTACGAAGATCTTCAACCAATTCTTCAATAACATCAACGATGTCATCTTCACAATTTACATTTCCACCAGGAATTGCCAATGAAGGATATTGCTGAGTCAATAAGTGAACAGTTTCTTTTGCAATAAAGTCTTTGTTGGAAAGAAGAAGATTTGCAGCATCATAATATCTTTGACTCTTTGCAGCAAATCCAGCAGGTGCGCCTGTAACTCTAGAGGTTGCAAGGATTGCATCATTGTTGAATTCTTCACCCTTAGTAAATCCTTCAGCACCAGACCAATCATCAACATAAGTTTGACCTTCTGTACCATCAAAGTGAAGAAGTAATTTGGTATTTGAATCACCTTGGAAGATGCCTGCAGGTGCAGTGAATGCACCAGTATAACGAGCATTAGTAGAAACACGGAACTCATCGACATAACCAGGGAATACTGCACCAGCGTTATAAGTAGCGCCAATTCTAATTGGTTTCGTGGTTCCATAGTTGGAAGCATCAGAGTAATCACTACCCTCTTGAGTTCCATTAAGGAACATTTTGGTTGTAGTGCCACTTCTGCTGATAGCAACGTGATACCAAGTTCCAGCAACTAAGTTTGTTGTACCAGTGATTGTAACACTACCATTATTATAATATTTCAGATTCGCACCATCGAGATACAGATACGGTGACAGTTCAGTTGCTGCTGTTCTGAAGTCAAAGAGTGTTTTACTTCCTGCAGCAACAGAGAGAGGTTTAATCCAAAGTTCAACTGTAAATGCACCCGTTCCAAAACCAAATTCACTAGAGGTAGCATAACTAATATACTCATCAACAGGAACTGCTCCAACGTTAACAGTAACTGTTGTAGAAGTAGTTGCGGTAATAGTAAGTGCCTGACCAGATGCAGGATCAGTAGAACGAGGATATGTTTTATTAGAGGTATTATTATCCTGATCACAAGTAAATGTAATACCATTGTCTGCAATGGTTACTTTATTACTAGTAGTCAGAGAGTGAGTTCCAATATTGAGAACTAAGAGTCCAGAGAGAGGATCATAAGTTGTTCCTGCTGCTGCAGTAAATGTTCCACTTGCACCAACAGATGCAGTGATTGCATTAGCAACACCACTAACAAAAGTATGAGGAGCAACGCCAGGAGAAAGTGCTAGACATGCGGTTCCATATCTCTCATTGTAAGTATTGAGAGCAGCTCCAGCAGCAAAAGTTGCTGTATGATAGTCTGCACCAGTAGATTGAGTTCTACCAATCTTACCAAGGTAGATAGTTCTTCTTGCTTGGTTATAACCAATAACTTCTGCCTTAGTATCAGTGGTTCTGATTGTCTGACCAGCAGCAAAGAATCCGCTGCCAACACTATCCTTAAATGTCAGTCTTCTAACCTTGCCGCCTTCATTAGCGAAGAAATCTGCACTAGAACTACCATACTCAACCTTATAATTGCGAATAAATTCATCCTGTTGGAGAGCACCAGATGCAGTGTCGTAAGGAATTACAAAGTTGTTGATAAGTTCATTTGACGGGAACTTGACATCAAATGCAGTTGCATTATCAGTGAAATCAACAATACTTACGGTTGATTTAGAAATATCATCTAAAACGATGTTGGGATAAGTTTGAGATGTAATTCTGTTGAACAACAGACCAAAGAAGGAAGAACCTTCAGAGATGTTAACCTGTCCGATAAACTCTTGAGTTACAGGATCTTGATATGCTGCAGTAGATGTAATACGAGCAACAACACCAGAAGATGCACCAATAATAACATCATTAAGTTCAATATCATAAAGACCAGGTGTAGATTGATATGTACCTGCAGTTTTACTAAGAGTTAATGCATTTGTAACAGAAATCTGTGTTCCATAGATCGGAATATCTTCCTGTTGTGCTGCTGCTTGAGTCCCATCCTCACCTCTAGTTACACCCAGTGTTGTGGATTGAGAACCATTACTAATAGTATTAACAGTGAAGATTTCAGATCCAAACTGATATTTTTCACCTTGAACAAATGTGCCCGCAGGAACAGGTGCGTCTGCACCAGCAGCAGTAGTTACAACTTCAAAACTAGTGGTTGCAGCACCAATGGTATAGCGTAAATCTGCAACAGGAGTTTCCTGCCCTCTTTCGAGGTTAATCTGTTCAACTTTAGCAGTGTCACCTGTGAGATTAGTAACAGTTTCACCGAAAGAGAACAGTCCAATATTGTTAATCGCAGTATTAGTTGCCAAGTTTGCAGAGAATCCAGTTGCACCGACTGTGCAAAGTTCTCCAATAATGAAGGTTCCTTCGGTCACATAACCTTGGATATTGTCACCAACAACCTTAGTAACTGTCAGTCTCGCTGTAGAAGAAACACCAACCAAAGTATTACCTACAAGTGGGAAAATACCACTTTGATTATTAAATGTAAGATCAACAATATTAATCTGATTTACAGTTACATTGACATACTTAACACTTGCAGGAGGAGAGGGAGGTTCGCTGAATACAATAGAATCTCCTTGAATCTCAAACGAAGTATTTGGAGTTTGTGCAACACCATTCAGAACAATCATTAACTGATTAGCGTTTGCAACAACATTATTCCCAGCAACAGTTAGAGGGAATGAAATTCTTTCGCCATCAAACAGGTTAGAAATATCATCAACACGCTGTACAACAGAGGTAAGAATATTCTCCGAAGAAGTCAGTCTCTTTTGACGGAACAGAACTTCAGTATTATTGAACTCTGAATAAATGGGTTCAACCAGAGAGAAACTCTGAATGTTGGGTACTGTTGCCTGCCTTGCAAGTTCAACGGATTTAGTTAATTCAAAATCAGTCTCTTTGTTAGGAATAGAACCATATTCATTCAGATTCAACTCACCAAAGACTTTAAATGATGCAGGGTGAACATTCTTGATTAAGATATCCTTCCAATCATCAATAGAGACAGAAGACTTAACTGCATATGAGAAGTCTTGATAATAGTAAGAGTCTTGAATCTTTTGAATAATCTCAGAAGGCTTACCAACATCATCAATAAATTGACCTGTAGTCTTAGTAATAGAACCAATCTCCAAGACACCTTTAGCAATCTTGAGATCGCTAATAATACCAGAAGACTTAGAAATTACACCAGTTACTCTTTGACCACTTGCAAAATCTCCAGTGTAATCAACAATCTTAAGAATTCTAGGACCAACTTGCCAACCACTATTAGTAGAAACATAACCAGTAGCAGTTGCAGTCTCAAGACTGTCACCTTGATAAACTAACTCACCCTCAAGGAAAGTTGAAGTAATGACATTTGCGGTCGCTGCAGCACCAAAAGATTCAGTCAGCAAAGACTGTCTGCCTGTACCAGTGTTAGCAAATGTAATAGCATCACCAAGTTCTGCGTTTGCAGCGGTAATCGCAAGTTTTAATTGATCATCTTCGAGAGAGTTTGCACTACCTGTAATTGCAAAATAAGTTGTAGTGCTATTCAATCTACCCAGTGCTCCTGCTGCCAGAGGGAAGTCAGCGCCATCTCCAGTATCGGTTACAGAAAGCGTAACTTGAGCACCATTAGTAATTCCATGTGGGAATGCAAACTGCAGAAGACCCAAGTCAAGGTTAACAACATAGTTGAAAGAAGACTTAAGTGCAACTGTGGGTTCAGAAGAATATCCCGAACCAGGATCTTTTACAATGATCTGATCAATACGACCATTTCTAATTGTTGCCTCAGCAACGGCATTCTGACCACCGCCACCTGTGATAACAACAGCAGGTGCTTGAGAATAACCAGATCCAGGGTTAGTAACTGTAATACTATCAAGAATACTGGTAGAAGTTAACTGTGCGTTGATTGGGAACGTAATCTCTGGACGCAAAGTGTAGTCATGAGGATAATCATAACCAAAGTTGTTATTCTTCAGTTTCTTGATTTTACCAACTTTGTCACCCTTTGTGAAAATAGATGCTCCAGATCCAAACGGAGGAATAACAACCTGAAGTTCTGCACCCGATCCAGTTAAACCTGCACCAAGAATACCTTCAATTGCTTCGATATCAATTACTGCTGTTGTGTAACCTTTACCAGGAGAGGTAACAACAACTTCTTGAATCTGACCAGGAATTGATACACCTTCAGAGTCTGTTCCATCAGCAACGGTGATAGAAACCAAACCACCCTCACCATCTCCACCAATAGGAACACTATTGTAAGTTCCTACTGCATACTCAGTACCAGGTTCATTAATAGCAACTCTTTCAATTTTACGAGAAGATTGAATACCTGTTACAACAGGAAGTCTAGAGTAGAAACCACCAGCATTGACAATCCTGATATCATTGATAGGACCAACTGCCTTTGTAGAGGAGGTGCTATAAGTGGTTTGAGAAACGGTAGCAACACCTTCGGGTTCGTTAGCCAATAAGAACTTGAAGATATTATCACCAGTAGTAATTGTTCCTCCAGAGGTATCTGTGATAGTAAATGTTCCGACATAAGGAGAATCAACAATATCGAGATAACTAGAAGATGCGATCGGAGAATCATCACCAGTTCTAGAAGGATCGAAATAATATGAGATATTTGTTACAATGTCACGATCTACTTTCAGTTTCACAGTAGGTGTAGGTTGCCCTTCTCCAGTCAAACCAGGTGTTCCAATTCTTTCAATAGAGTTGAAGGAATATTCAAGTTTGAACAGATTATCTTTAGAGAATGACAGGTTTGCACCAGCCATAGAGGAGTGACTAAGGTCGAACAGATACTGGTGACCATAGTACATCTTCAAGACAGGAGACTTGACAAACACACTAACATTTGCTGCAGAGGTTGCAGGTGCAGAAACTGCTGTCTGAGGTAGTTTGTATGTAAATTCTTTAGAACTTACTACACGATCAACAATAAATGAACCGTCATACTCATCGTAAGTTACACTATTAACTTCTTGAGAGGGATTACCATCAACATTAACGTTTTCACCAACACTCAGATAATGCTTATCACCAGTGATAACATACACTTCATCAGTATTGGCAACAGCAGTACATTGAAGAGTTTTACTCAGAGTAGATACTAAAGTTATTTTCAGAACGCCAGTAAGATTTGTAATCTGTGCAGTAGTATATGCAGCATTGAAAGAAATATCAGATGATGAGATGTTAACAACAGATCCAACGATAAAGGTCGATGATCCAGAAACTTCTTCAATTTTAACGCTATAAAAATCGGTGTTAAATGGTTTGAACTTAGCGAAGGAATCAAGATTCTGACCGCCACCTGCATTATATGTTCCATCTAAATTGTACTTGTCTAGATCGATATTAAAGGTGCCAGGTGTAGTATTATTAACCTTCTCAAAGATATAATCAACGATATCATTAACATCATTAGGAACAGGACCCGTGATCCCATAAGTGCTTTGCTCAGCAAACTGTTCGGTAACTAAATTACCAGTGTTCAGATCATCAGACCAGGCGTTATTATTAACAGCAACATATACTTTATTATTAGTATTATCAACTTTTAAGATATAACCGCTATTAACAAAAGCACCCGAAGTATTATTCAAACGTAACTTTGCACCAACTGAGAAATTGAATGCTTGGTTGATAGTAAGTTCCTGAACATTGTCAATCTTGACAGTGTTAGTAACCTTCATATAATATCTGTTCTTAACAACAGCATTTACTTTCAGTTTCTGAGATCCAGGAGAAGGAACTGTAGATGTTCTAGAACTCCACTCATCAACAGCATAAGTAAGTGTCTCAGTGTCCTGAGCCAAAGTAATTGTCGCATCATCAAAGTCTAAAGTCTGCAGACCAGCGGTTCCCAGAGCGAGTCCAGTGTTGGTTACTGTAAGCGTAGATCCAGTGACAGCAGTGACAGCAGTTCTGGCAAAACCAACTCCAGTGTTAGTCTTAACACCTTGATCTCCAAGTCTTGCAGCATCTGAATTTTTATCAGTCTTAAGACCCCAACCAATATAATCAATATAATCGTAACGGTTCAAATTAGTTGTAAACCAAGCATCATCTGACCAATCGTAAGCAAGAGCAAATCCACCAGAAGTGGGAAGTGCAGAAACATCACTAGGAACTGTAGGAGTAACTGCTCTGTTTCTAAGTCTAATATTGTCGAAGTATCCTTGGAACTGTTCGTTCTTACGGAACTGACCAAGAGTTGTGCTTCTACCAGGAATATTACCAAAGAACAGGTCTTTATTTCCGAGACTAGTGTTTGCAATAGTACCAGTAAATACCTGAATACCATTTACATATCCAGTAAAGGTATTACCAGACTTTTTAACTGCAACAAACTGCCAACTGTTATCGGCAAACATAGTTGTCGATACTGACTGTAATGCACTACCTGCAGAATTAAGTGCTGTCGTATTGTTTGTAACAACCAGTTCCAGTTTGCCACTAGAAAGATCATAGTACAACCAGAGACCACCAGTAGAAACGGTAGCATCACCGATTGCCATCAATGTGACTTGAGTTTGACTGTGAGTATTGTACTCAGAACCATTCTTATAGACCATGAATTCACAGGTCCAGTCGTCATTCAACTTAGTTCCAAGTTGTGCTGCAGTAATTTTAATGTTTGCATTTTCCCAGGCAGAAGGAGATGCAGTCTGATATGCAGGCATATATGCCGCATTTGCAAGATACTGAATTGCACCACCAGTGCCAGTAAATGTGCCAGTATAATGAGCACAAGTATCAGTAGTTTCACCTGAAGCAAAGGCAAAGATAAATTCATTTCGGTTCCAAGAGGTTTGACCGAATGTATAAACGTCACCAGAATTATCAACAGCTAAAGCATGTGCTGAAATGCCTTCAATATTATTTTTGTTGAATTCGTTATTAGTATGCGACTTTAACTTACCATCATAACCAATTTTGACAGTATCTACAGTTTTATAAGTGGTTGTATTATCAGTTCTAGTAAATGCAACGTTCAAATCACCAAAAATATCAATTACAGAATTTTGTGCGACTTGAATAGACTGTCCAGAGGGTGCGACATATCTGTAGTTCCAAAGAAGATCACCAGTGGTATCAAACTTACCAACCCAGAAACTATCTTTAGTTGTATTGTCGGACTTAAGTCTCAAAGTAGCGGCAACATAGCACTCACTAAATTCGTCGCTAACCAAACTCACATCCATGAAAGAATACAAGGAATTATTGATTTCCTTAATCCACTCAATAGTAATTACACTAGTTCCGATTAGTGCCTTACCAAAAGAAACTCTAACATCGTTAGAACTGCTGCTATCTGCAGTCTCTAAAACAAAGTATACTGCATCATCAAGAACAATTAGATCAAGAAGTTTTTCGGACTTAGCAGCAGTTGCAATTTTTCTCTTGGCAGCAAAATTACCAGTAGAATCAATAGATGCAATGAAAGCATCATAAGGATTTGCCGAGTTTGTATTTGTATAACCACCAATAATATAACGAGTATCAGAATATCTCTTAATTGCAGTTACTTTATCTGCACGAGTAGAACCAGAGATACCAGCATAACCTTTTTGGAAAGTTAATGTGGCACTAAGACCATCAGCAGCCTGTGTATATTTTGCCAGAATAATGTCTGGATTATATGCAGCGAGAACTGGTGCATTGGGTTTGTTCTCACCAACTACCCAAACATTGTTTCCACTAACATCCAACTTAAGAAACTCTGTATAAGTTTCACCTGTTTGACTTTCTAAAGTTCTTTCCCACTCTTTTACACCAAGAGCAGAGAATTTGGATACAAATGCAACTTCATTACTGTTAGCATCTAAAGTTTTACCACAGAAGAAAATTTCTTTATCATCATTTACAATTACATCATTAACTTTGACGTAGTTTTGATTCGCAATTGTTGAGACATAATAATCTGCCTTTTTAAACACCTGAGGATGACTCAGAATAACTCTAGGATTTTTAGTGTATCCAGAACCAGAGTTAATAATGTTAACTCTCTCAATAGATCCAACAGAAGTTACTACTGCTTCTAATTTAGCAGATTCACCATCACCATCAATAATAATTGTAGGAGGAATCTCTTCATCATAACCAGATCCAGTTTGAGTAATTACAACTTCTTCAATACCTTTTAATTGACGAACAATAAACTGTTTATTGGTGTTATCCATAACAGGATTATAGTCCATGTAAACCGTGTCACCTGCAGCAATGTTGTGAGGTACTTGGGTCTGAACTACACCATAGTTTTTATCATTTACCGTTTCAAAACTATATGAGGTAACAGTTTCACCTTTAATTCTAGAAACACGAGCGGATACACCAATACCTTCAGTATCAGTATTATCAAACGTCAAGATATCATTTACCTGATAGTTTTTACCAGGGTTTTCAACAATAAATCCAGTTACAGCAGCATCTTCAAATTTAGTGATTGTCTCAACTTCAATATCAACTTTAGAGTCAAATCTAACTTTGGGGAAATAGTCAAAGAGTTGCAAAGGAGACTCTTCAAACAATTGATCGGGATCATCAATTTCATCTTGAGAGATAACACCGTCTCTATTCTCGTCTTCTACATCAAACAGAAGAATATCACCACCCTCAGTAGTTAAAGCGTTTGTAGATGCATTAGGCGCTCTCTCAACGTCAATATCAACGTTCTCATAAGGATCCCTATAACGAACAACACCTGTAGGAATATTTTGCTGTACTGCATCTTTGTTGAGATTCCAAGAATCAACAACCGAGTTAAAGTCAGGACCTAAAACATACGGGAATACAGAATTGCCAGCTTCAGTGGTGTCAATGGTAACAAAGTAACAATATCTACCTTCTGGAAAATCAGGTGTTTTGCAAAAACGACCGTTATATTGGTCTAAATCACCAAGACCGAAAACATACTCATAATCATTAACAAATCTACCTGCTGCTTCCTCAGTCAGAAGAGGTCCTGCAGTTCTAACAGGATATGGATTAGTAGTTTCATTATAAACAAGATTTGTCTTCAGACGATATGAAGTATCCAGTCTAGAAATTTCAGAAGATTGATCGGTAGGATCGGTATATCCATAAGGACCATAAATCGGATTACCATCAAACGCCCAACCGATGATAGGAGAGTGTGTTAACTGATCATCTTGTTCAAGAATTGCACCAGATGTATTTTCAAATAAATTATCACCAAGGATATATCTCAGTCTTTGTGGATTGGAAATGTGTGCATATTCACCACCATATTGATTATTAAATCCAGCAAAAACACCACCTTTAGCAGAATCAACTGTTTCTGTTTCTTGTAAATTGTAAGTCCATTGGAATACATTTGAACTGAAGGTTGCATTAGAACCAACAGAAGTCAGATTAATTAAAGTAGTCCCTTGAACATAGTTGATACCTCTGTTAAGAATTTCAATACCAGTAACTCTACCAGCATTTTCACCATCAGTATCAATAGTTGCACGAGCAACAGCACCAAAACCATCTCCTTGAATTGTAATTTCTGGAGCAGTGGTATAACCACTACCAGCAGAAATGATAGCGATAGAAATAATTCTTCCGTTACTAACAATTGCCTGAGCAACAGCACCAGAACCAGAACTAAGAGAAACAGTTGGTTTAGACGTATAAGATGCACCACCTGCATCTACAGAAATAGACTTGATAGGACCACGAACAGATGCAGTTGCAGTTGCACCAGTTCCACCGCCACCAACAATGGTAATAGACGGTTGTGAGGTGTATCCAGTACCACCAGAATTCATCAGAATTCTAGAAACAACACCCTTAGTGATAATAGCAGTTGCAGCAGCACCAGATCCACCACCACCAACAATAGAGACTAGAGGAGATGAAGTATATCCAGATCCACCAGCATCAACATTGATTGATGTGATAGAACCATCGACGACAACGCTTGCTGCTGCTCCAGATCCACCGCCACCAGCGATAGTAATAGTTGGAGGAGATGCTGCGTCATAGTCGGAACCAGCATTAGTAATATCAATAGATGTTACTGGACCAAATGTCTTAGTTACACTCGACTTATAAGACCAAATAGAAACACCATTGACCCATGTACCAATAGGACCAGGAGAGATAGCATTTTTGGTAGAAATTGTTTGAGGAACCAGTGGGAATCTGTTTAATTTACGCTGGTTACCAGGTAACAGAGCGGATCCAGGGAAAGGACCAATCTTATAGTTGGGGATACCTGTAGATGCAACATAAACATAGTTGTCGTTAAAGAACGAGTTCTGTATGTTTGTTGTGTAAGGACCAATAGAATTAAGTACAGCACTATTGTCCGACTTACCCTTATTCAAGTCAACTGATACTAAGATATTACCCTGAGGAATAACTGTAGCAGGAGCAGGAAGTTGATATTGGAATACAGTTTCACTATCTCTAGAAGTGACTAAGAAAGATCCATTATAGATGATGGGGTTTGCACCATAAACTGTAACCTGATCTCCAACCAAGAGACCATGTGGATTAGAACAAGTGATTGTTGCAAAACGATTATCAATACCACCGAAAGTCACACTAGCAACTTCAATCAGTTTTTTAACATTGTACAACCAGGTTCTGAGTTCTGGTTTTACTGATGTACCACCAAGTTTAGATACTGATAATTTATCACCAGCAAGATAGTAAGATCCAGTGTCAGTAAGAGTTGTTTGTTGTGCATCAACAATACCAACAACATTCAATACTACTTCCTGTGCAGTTCCTTTGTTAATAAAGACAGTAAAATTAGATGCTACAGGTGTAGCAGAATCCCAGTCTTCTACAATACCATTTGCTGAACGAGTACATTCAATAAACTGGTTCAGAGATTTTTCTTTATATTGAACTACTTCAGTTCCACCAATTACAAACTCACCATTTCTTTCTGGCCAACCAATAGTAGAGTCAACTGTAATAACATTATCTTCAGTTCCAAGAGGTTCTGCCAGTTTTGTTTTATAAGGAACTGTGAAAGAACCTTGAATAGTTTCTTCAGACAGAACAAGTTCAAAGATCTCAACATCAGAAGTTTTAATTGAGATATAGTTCTCAACCAACGCACTCGCTGCTTTAGTATTAGGATCTGCAATATCTGCTTCTTGAGTCAGCAAACCATCTTTAATATTTGTAGGATCACCACTTACCAGTGTTGCACGAAGAATTGTATCAATAGACCAAGTTGCAGAAGATGGTTTAATGATTTGATCTTTAGGATACGAAATACTGATCTGCTCACCATACAGAAGTTTAAACAGATATGCAACACTAAAAGAAGTACCCTTTGCAGAGTAAAAATCTTTTACAGACTTGATTGCTGTACGAACATCAATCTTCTTATAATCAAGTTCAGGAACGTCAGGAAGGAACTGTTCTGTATATTTGTCTAAAAGTCTCTTGACAAATAATGCGTCAAGACATTTTACATTAGTATTAATTGCAGCGGCAGCAGCAGTAGTATTATTGGAGAACACCGCATTGCCGCTTTCAGTATAAGAAGTAATACCACTAGCAGCTCTAGCACAACCAATAAATTGTGCTTTAGTATATCCTTTACCAGGTTTGTTAATTGTGAAACCTGTAATTTCGTTCAAACCAATCTCAACAGATGCTTCCGCCTGAGGAGGTGCTTGAATAACAACTTGTGGAGGATTGGCAGCACTATATCCACTACCAAAGTTATTAACATTGATATCAGTAATTCTACCATTAAAGATGGATGCTGTTGCAGTTGCACCAGTACCACCATTAGTTCTATTATCGACAATGTATACAGAAGGTACATCATCATAACCACTACCACCACTCAGTAGTTCAATGCCAATAACACGTCCGTCTCCATCGACTTGTGTCTGAAGAACTTGAGCACCAGTGGGATCAACTACAGCAATCCTAGGAACAGTCGTATAACCTTGACCAGCGTTCAAAATGTTAATACTGGTAATCACACCATTTGTAATAACTGCCTGAAGATTTGCCCTGATAGGATTAGTACCCAGAGGTTCATCAACGTAAATGGTGGGTGCAGTAGTATATCCCTGACCACCGTTAGTGATAGGAATAGTTCCAGTAATAGAACCGTTACTAATAGTCGGAGTGCCTAGTGTAGCGCCACCAGGCTGCTTGAATGTTACTCTAGGGGTAAAAGTATATCCACTACCAGAATTAGTAACTTCAATCCCAGAAATAACACCATTAGTTACAGTTGCTTTGAGTTCAGCAATTTTAGAACCAGCAACGGTGGGATTTTCAATAACTACAGTTGGAGGGTTGGTATCACTATAACCTTTACCACCATCCAGAAGAGTAGAAGATTTGATACCATTTACAAGAGCAGTTGCACTTGCACCGCCACCAACACCAAAAGAGTTAATAGAAACTTTAGGTGGATATTGGAACTTGTATCCAGTTCCATTTTCGTTGACGGAGATAGAAGTTAACTCACCATCATTATTGACACGAGCATATCCAAGTGCATTAGATCCAAAAGAAGGAATCGGTGCCTCAATAGAATAAACTGATAAAAATCTTCCATTCAGAGGTGCTGTGTTAAAAATAAACACATCACCATCAAGGAAGTAATCAACCTTAGGAATTAAAAGTTTATTGTCATATACTGCTACTACATACTCATCAACAATGGGTTCATATTTCACCCCATTTCTGGTGAGTTTAAATTCTGTTTTACCTTCACCAAAGGAATTCGAGATATTATCAACACCGACGATGGTATTCTCAATAAAACCACTTAGGAAAGTAATATATGTCGCTGAATTGTCATCAGATGCAATTCTGGTTCTGGGTGCAGTAGTGAAGACAATATTTGTTCCAGAAACAGTGTAATCTGTTCCAGGAATCAAAACCTCTCCATAAACGCTAACAATCAGGTGTTGTGCGCTAGGAGGTCCAATCGGATTAGATTGTGAAGTCAAGGGGAAGGAACGAGTCGTTCCATCAAAACTATCAATGATTTGAGCAAGAGTAGTCCATTTTAATTTTACTTGCTCGTATGAAATACCAGGACTCAGAGCAATGTTAGGAGATGAAGTAGTGCTTTCATAGTAAATTACTTCATCACCAATCAGTATAGAACCATTAGTGTCCAGAAACTGATCAACAGATTCTACCACAATAGTTTCACTTTCTGCAGAAATCGCTTCTACTACAGAAGTGGAACCGTCAAGAATTCCAATATCCAGTTTATCAATATCCAGGTATTGAAGGAAATTATTGACAATGTTCTGTCCAAGACCTGTTTTTTCTTGCGACCTGTAATAATATTCAATAAACTTATTAAACAGGGGATATTCAGACCCAATGAAGTCTGGTGTCTGACTCGCAATAGACTGAGAAACCTTATTAATATTCATCTCTTATTCTTAGAAGCAGGCGGAATCGCTAACTGAACCTTGGTTGTCGATCGGTGGGACTTCAATCGTTGTTGGTGTTTGATTGAATACCGTTGGCGTCAAACTATTTAGAGGGATTGTGGGAGGTGTTGTTGTGCCAATAGGAGCAACTGTAATCGTTGGTGTAATAATATTAATTACTGTTCCAGGAGTAGTCGCTGGAATAGTAGAGTTATTAGCAGGAATAAACACAACAGGAACCTGAATGTTTGAAGGAATCTGATTTACATCCGTAATCGAACCAAGACCTGTAACAGAATCAGTTATGCTGATGGCAGAAGAATCTGGAATATTATTACCTGCACCAACAACGTTAATAGGACCAAAACAAATTTGACCTGTATCGTAGTCAACTGTACCAGCAGTATTATTTGTATAGATCTTTCTAGTACCAGTATTATAGAAAGTTCTTAAATTACCAAAACCATCATCTTCAAACTGTTGATCAACACCAGGTCTATCCGCTGTTCTAAAAGTTCCCGAAAGAATAACAGGTTCCTTTTTACAAGTTCCATCACCAGCATCCTGACTAGGGGCACTGTTGTATAAGTCAGATCCTGTAGAAATACAGTAAGTATTAGTTTGATTAGCAGTCGGTTTTAAATATTTTAGAATTGTTGTCTGCAAAGAAACATCAGTAACACACTTATTTGAAAGTGTTACTGCTTTTTCAAAATCTGTCGATCTAAATGTAGAGTTGAAGTTATTAATTTGCGTTTGTTTTGCCCAATCAAGAATACCAGCATTAATATCAGTTTCAATTTCAGATGGATTAGATCCACAACCAGTATCGTAGGAAGCAAACAATTTAATGTTGATAAAGATATCATCTGGATCCGTAATCACGGGATCAATAGATGCCATCGCATATTTTCTCAAATCTGCTGCAATATCTTTTTTAGTTGCATCATTCAAAAGAGATCCTGTTTTTGTTTTGATAACAACAAAGACTTTTCCGTAGATTGGAGGGTTTAAGGCATCTCCACCATATGCAACAACAGAATCGGCGTTAGAATAAATGTTTTTTGTGATTATAGCGTAATCTTGTGCTGTGACTGCTCTATATTGAGCAGAATAGTATCTAGGAGCATTATATTTGATAGATTCAACGCTTTCTGCACCATCACCCTGTTGGGACTTCTCTTTTACTACTGTAGTGATCGAAGCAGCATTATATTGAACATCATTATTATCAATCATGCGACCAATGAAGTTAAACTTACCAACTTCATTCGCTTCAGCGCCAGAAGTGACCAAATACTCTAATTGTACGACTTCACCATCCTTTAAAGCACGACCAACGCTATCATCACCAAACTTAATTTCATATCGCATATCCTCACCTTCATTGAGGAAGTATGCTCGCGTTGATGGAGTTAAATTAGTGACTGTATCTACTCTATTGTAGAGATCAAATTCTGTAGAAGATTCATTAGGTTTTACCTTCACCGAAATGGTAGAAACATCGGCATCTTCAGAAGGAACTTTATAAACTTGAGATGCAAAAGTATTAACGACATAAGAGAAGTTAACAATCGAACCTTCGCGAACAGTAACAGCAGGAAATGTTGCAATACCTGTAGTAGGACTAACAAGTACAGTTATATCTTGCAGAATATTCCAAATATAAGAACCACCAGACAAAACAGAACCTTTTTTAAGAGTTACCGACGAAGGATAAGATCCAGCAGTTTGTATAGTCTGTACTTCAAGAGAAACACACGCCTTAGACGCAGTAATTGATCTAGGAACGTAATTTAAGAGTTTTGCAATATTAACAACATTATCCCGAACCGTTGATGAGGGCAAAAATGCCTCATTCATCGACATATTCGCATTAAAGGCGGAATAATAAGTATTATACGCCAAAGTGTCGATTAAATACGACAGCGAAGATCCATCAAAGTCATAATCCGTAAATTCAGATCGTGTTCTTAGATAGGATTTGATTGAGGCTTTAATATCCTCAAAATCTAATGCTGTTAAGTTGTTTGGTTGCATTACTCAGGTCTCTGTAAAACAAAGTTGATTGTTTCGACAATAGGTAACCCGACTACTTGATATTCGATAGTAACATTAAGTTTGTTACCTTCGATTATAGGCGTCACATAAACAGTTTGAAGTTGTACTCTAGGTTCATATTGATTAATGGTATTTATGATCTCTTCTTTAAGAGCATCCGCAGTGAATGGATCTAAAGGTTCAAATAGTAAGGCAGTAACTCTAGATCCAACGTTAGGTTGAAAGGGTTTTTCTCCAGGTTGAGTCAAAATTAAGTTTTTGATCGACTGTTTGATCGCACTTTCGTTTTTCACAACTGATGCATCGTCTGTAAATGGGTTTCGGGCAAAGTTAACCATCAAATCAACGAATTTACGCGATTTGGTAAAGGATTTACCCGTAATCTTCTTTAACGCCATTTTCTGAATGTATCAGTTTTCTTCTTTTGTCGATTTTCCTGATATTTGTTGAGATAATAATCGGATCTTGGGTCTGTGATGAGCACAGTTGTGCCAAAATCCTGTTTCATCATCTCTTTATTGTGATCAGGAACGTGATTTAACCCCATGTGCCTCCGTTTATGAAAAAACAGAACTTTTAAAGGGGTTTCTATCCCTTTTTATTTATCGACCTTGACCACGATAACGCTTTTTAGCGTTATTTCGGCTAGTCGAACCATACTTGGTGTGCTGACCCGACCCCTGTCTTGTTTTTTTCGGGGTGGATTCAATCATATTACCGCCACTAAGCGATTTTTTCATTTTTGCCATAATTAACCTCCAATAAACACAGTTGGACTTGATCCAGTTATAACAGACAGACACGGAAATGCAGTTGTTCCATCACCCAGTGGGTCTCCCATTCGGGTTGCCCTAGCACCGCCAATAAAAACGTTCTTAGTGGTTGCCAATGCCTTTCTTGCATGACCCACTGGTGCCTCTCTACCACCCGTTACGCCCTGTGTGCACCACCATGCTGGTGTATTACGCACCGTAAAGCATTTATAACCAACAGACGTTGTTGCAAACTGAGTTGGTGTTGGGTGTGTAGTCAAAAGGTCTTGATCTACGATTGGAACCATTTTGTTGATAAACACTCTGGCAGCAGCTGCTTTAGCAACACCCAATGGTAATTGTGGTAAAGGTGGCCAAATAGCAACCGCATTAGTTGCAGGTAGTGGAACAGGGACAACTGTAGGACTCAAAGAGGGATGGGGGCAATTAGGTAAGACACCACCACCCAATCCAGGGTGATGAGAAGCACCTGCACCAGTCCCATGACCGCTACATGTACCCATAAAGATACCAGCGTTTAAACCAGGCATAGTTTACTTATCAAAAGGGTTTCCGTATGCGTCAGTTGCCAGTGTAACTGTTCTCGCTGAATTAGTCAAGTCATGAAAGATCTTCATTTTACCTGTGGCAGTCCATTCTCTTGCTCCAGGACCAAGTAGAGGGGACATACCATACGAATATGTGTAAGTCGTGGTAATTGGTTGATTATTTTCATCGACTTGTCCAGTATCAACCTCTTCAGAATATCCAGAAGATATCCCAGGAGGAGTACATGTAAAGTGAGAACAACCAATGTCGGCAGGAATACAAGTCAAAGATACCTCAATAGAAGTTTCCTTGGCAGGATCTGCACGATACTGTCGCATAAGGTATTTAGTAAAAGTAGTAGCGGTTGGTAAATTAGTAAAACTACCCACACAAGTTTCTACTTTCGCATCTTGCAGAGACTTAAACTCAGGAATCTGCTTTTGTGTAATATCATCAATGTCACTTCTAATTTGTTTCGCGGATCTTTGCTTCTCTTCTGCGAATCTATCCTTGTATTCATTAGGAACATCCGTATTCTGCAGATAATTCAGGTCATAATCCGTCACCATAATGTCTTTTAGTGGTGCTGTAGCATCAGAACTATACTTTTGTTGCGGTAATTGGTCAATTCTCTTCCTATCTGGGTCAAGTTTAACCTCAAAAGGTGGTTCTACCTTCCTAACATCTGTTGATGCAGGAACTTCACTATAAACATCTTCGAGTTTTTGCAGATCTTCACCCGAAACTGTAGTTTCATACACAGTTCCTTCAGGACCTGTGGGTGTAGATTTCAAAATATCCTGAAATTCAGGTACTAAATCCGCACGATATGCATCATTTTTTACAGTCTCCGTAATAATCTCGTTAACGTTATTGACAAATATACTTGGAGGTGCATCTTCATCATACCCAGACCCGCCTTTTTTGATAATAACGGAACTTAAAGATCCACCAACGAACGTTCCTTCAATAACTGCGTCATTTTTAGCGTCAATAGGTTCTGCAGGTGATGGAGATATCTCTAAAATAGGTGCAACCTTAAGATCTTGGAACCCAGAACCAGGATTTGCGGCAACTGAAATTCTAACTTTAGCATTTGTAGCACTTCCTGCGGGTTTTACACTACCAGGAATGGTCAATTCTTCACCAGAAATGTAATTTTGACCAGGATTTACGATTTCTAGTGCGTTTATACTATTATCATCGCCAACTCTTACGTTAACAACTAACCCACTTCCGCTTCCACCAGTGAGAGAAACGTTATCTGCGTCACTATAAGCGTCTTTTAGGTTATCTTTGATGTTATTGATGTCTAAACTAAGGACTTCTCCGCTAAATGAGATGTCTGTAACCGCTCCATTGGTGATTGTAATGAATCCTGCGGGTTGTGCAATGCTGTTAAATGCTTCTGGCGCGTTT
>Ga0213860_10000041_pt1 | contig 49115 bp, 57 predicted proteins | sample PICome_3_FD_160118 | JGI IMG/M metagenome (GOLD analysis project Ga0213860, IMG submission 160118) | Coastal seawater microbial communities near Pivers Island, North Carolina, United States - PICO550 | ecosystem: Environmental > Aquatic > Marine > Coastal | place: USA: North Carolina...
CAGATGAAACGAGTTCGACTATCTTAAATGGATGATCTAACTCAGATATAAACTTGATTGAATCTACATTAATATTTGTTTCACAAATAATAATGTCGTATTGATTGTTAACTCCAATAAATTTTTTTAGATTATCTGGGGTAATCTTATCAATTGATTTCATACTAGAGACTGCACAATGAAGGTCTCCAGAAGAATCTTGAATTGATAAGTAAATTGATGATTTGTTTGTCTTAGGACCAACTAATTTTATACCGTATTTTTTTGTTTCTTTTATCATCATCAATCCAAAAGAATCTTGAGATAAAGGAGTAATAAATGTTACCTGATTTCCTAGTATAGCAAGATCAATTGCTAGATTTCTCCCAACACCTCCAAACGCTATTACGTGATCTCCGGGATTTGAATCGTTTAATATTATTTTGCTATTAGACTTTGCAATTATATCAACATTTGAAGCACCTATAACTAGAATTTTCATTATAATTGGATTTTGTTAACTTTATTCATCTTCATCAACAGTATAAGTTTGGTCGTAATCAAATCTTGACTCTTTTAAAATTCCCGTTCCAGCAGGAATTAATCCACCTATTATAACATTCTCTTTTAAACCATGTAATTTATCAACTTTTCCTCTTATTGCTGCATCTGTAAGAATTCTAGTGGTTTCTTGAAATGAAGCGGCAGATAGGAAAGAATCGCTTCTTAGTGAAGCTCTAGTTATCCCAAGAAGAATTGGTCTTCCGACAGCCAATCTTTTTTGTTTTTTTATTGCTTCTTTATTCGCATGTTTAAAAGCTACCCTCGAAACTTCAGTGCCTGGAAGCAATTCTGTATCTCCTTCTGTAACTACATAGATTCTCTGAAGCATTTGTCTAATTATAAGTTCAATATGCTTGTCACTAATTTCAACACTTTGAGCGCGATAGACTTTTTGAACTTCTTCAAGAATATAAATCGCAGCAGTTTCTGTTGATACTGCTCTTAAAAGTTCTTTTGGATTTAATGACCCCATTGTAAGTCTCTGTCCTGCAGAAACATTTGAACTTTTTCTAACTAATACATCTACATTTGGATCAATTTTATATTTGAAATCCTTACCTGAGTTATCAACAACAGTAACGATTGTGAACCCACTTCTTTGTCTCTCTATACTTGAAACTTTTCCATCAACTTCACTGATTATACCCTTTCCTTTGGGATTTCTAGCCTCAAATAATTCTTGAATACGCGGAAGTCCTTGTGTAATATCAGATGCTGATGCAACTCCGCCAGTATGAAATGTTCTCATTGTTAATTGTGTACCAGGTTCACCAATAGATTGAGCAGCAACTACTCCTACGGCTTCACCAACTTCAACCGGCATATTTGATGCCAAATTTCTTCCATAACATTTGGCACAAACTCCGTTTTCTGAATTACAAGATAAATTAGATCTGATTTCCACTTCCTTAATACCGTTTAAAATAATTTCCGATGCGATTTCATCCGTTATTAATTCATTCTTTTTAACGATAAACTCTTTGGAACCCGGTTTCTTTAAGTCTTGAATCGAAAACCTACCAACAATTCGATCGTATAAAGGAACTATTTCCTTATTGTCTTTTTTTGAAATAATGGAACTCATTTTTATTCCACTTTCAACTCCACAGTCATTGTCAACTACAATGACATCCTGTGAAACGTCCACTAATCTTCTTGTAAGATATCCTGACTCAGCGGTTTTTAATGCAGTATCAGTTGAACCCTTTCTCGCTCCGTGGGTTGAAATAAAGAATTCAGAAACAGTAAGGCCCTCTCTAAATGAAGCTTTAACTGGAACTTCAATTGTATCTCCTTTTGGGTTATTCATTAACCCTCTCATACCGACTAATTGAACAAAATTATTAACGTTACCTCTTGCGCCAGAATCACTCATCATAAATAAGTTATTCCCTTTGTCAAATTCATCCATAACATTCTTTTGAATTGATTCTCTAGCTTTTTCCCAAATTGATATAATGAGTTTTCTTCTTTCATCATTGGTCACCAACCCTTGATCATACCAACTCAAAATTTGATCTATATTTTCATTTGCCTCTGATATAATATTTTCTTTTTTTGAATATACATCTATATCAGCATAAGAAACTGTAATTCCTGAAATTGTTGAATATTTAAATCCCAAGTCTTTTAATCTGTCCAACATCTTTGATGTTTCACTAATATGAAGTTTTTTAAATACTTGTGCAATAATTTTTGATAAAAATCTCTTGGTAAAAGGTGATGGAACTGGAATTTTCTTAAGGACTTTTCTTGGATCCACTCCTTTATCAATAAAATAGATATCAGGTGTTCCTATTTCAAGATTCTTCTCAGTCGGTTCATTAAGATAAGGAAAATTAGACGGTAGAATTTGATTAAATACAAGCTTTCCAAATGTTGTCACAAGATACTTTTGTTTTTGGTCTTGTGTAAAATATTGGTTCATTGATTTTGGGTCAATAACTATTCTTGTATGAAGTTGGATAAATTTATCCTCATATGCATGTTGGGCTTCTTCATAATTAGAAAAGAATTTACCTTCATACTTATGTTTATCCTCGTGCTCTAGAAGCTTCTCTTTTGAATTTTTTCCACCAAAAGGTTTATCTTTTGTCTCTTCGATAGTGAGATAGTAATTTCCTAAAACCATATCCTGAGATGGTGTAACAACTGGTTTACCATCTTTGGGGTTAAGAATATTATTTGATGCCAACATAAGTAACCTTGCTTCAGCTTGAGCTTCATTTGATAGTGGTACATGAACAGCCATTTGATCACCATCAAAATCAGCATTAAATGCTGGAGTGACGAGTGGGTGCAAACGAATAGCCTTCCCGTCTATTAGTTTCGGTTCAAAAGCTTGAATTCCAAGTCTGTGTAATGTAGGTGCTCTATTAAGAAGAACTGGGTGTTCTTTTACAACCTTTTCAAGTGCATACCAAACATCATCGTCCATTCTATCATATTTTGAATTAGCATTTTTCTTTGCGTTCCCCTCATCAGAACTTAATTTCTGTAATTCTCTTAAAATAAACGGCTTAAAAAGCGTAATAGCCATTTCTCTTGGAATACCACACTGATACATCTCAAGGTCAGGACCCACTATAATTACAGAACGACCTGAATAATCAACTCTTTTTCCTAATAGATTTTGTCTAAATCGCCCTTGCTTTCCTCTTAATAAATCAGACAAAGATTTAAGATGTCTATTTCTTTCAACAGCTGCCTTTTTACCTCTTTTTGCATTATCAAATAAAGCATCTACAGCTTCTTGCAACATCCTTTTTTCATTTTTTGTAATTAATCTTGGAGCCATTTGTTCTTTTTGTTTTTTTAAACGATTATTCCTATTTAGTATTCTTCTGTAGAGATCATTAAGATCTGTAGTTGCAAACCTTCCACCATCTAAAGGAACCATTGGTCTAAGGTCTGGTGGTATAACAGGAATAACATCCATTACCATCCACTCAGGTTTATTATCTGAATTATTGAATGCCTCTACAACTTCTAATCTTTTTATGATCTTTTCTCTTTTTTGTTTAGAACTAGATCTTAATTTCCTTCGCAAAACCTTAACCTCTTTATTTAGGTCAAGATCTTGCAAAAGCTTTTTAACTGCTTCTGCTCCAGTTAATGCAATAAACTTGTTGTAATATTCCTCAGAAAGTCTAGAAAAATCATGTTCTGATAGGATTTGTTTTTTTGTTAGAGGAGCTTGACCAGGATCTGTAACGATATATGACGCGTGATAAACTACTTCTTCTAATTGTTTAGCTTTTATACCTAATAAAATAGCTAATCTTGATGGAGAATTTTTTAAATACCAAGTATGAACAACAGGTGCCTCTAACTCAATGTGTCCCATTCTTTCTCTTCTAACTTTCGATTCTGTAATTTCAATTCCGCATTTAGAACATATTTGTCCTTTATTACCACTTTGTTTTTTTCCACATGTACATTGATAATCTCTTGTTGGTCCAAAAATGCGCTCACAAAATAATCCTCCCTCTTCTGGCTTTGATGTTCTATAATTTATAGTCTCATGCGTTCTTACTTCTCCATATGACCATTGTTTAATCTCATCTGGGGAAGCTAATCTGATTTTCAAATGAGAGAATGTTTTTGACCCGTAAACTTTTTGATCTACTATTCTACTATTATTGATTCTAGATTGAACATCGATTTTTTGTTGTTCTGAAATTCTACTCTCAACATCAATTGTTGATGATTGATTTACTATTTCATTTGATGGTTTTGTAAGTTCATCATATCCATAAAATGAAAGTATGTCATTAATTTCTTTCCTTAATATTTCATCTTCTTCAAATAAATAATATAATGTATGTCGATCAAATGAAATCAAGTCTACCAAATCATTCACTTTAGCCTTTTTGAGGATTTGTATTGATTCTTCAGATAATTCAAATCCGTTCAAATCTCTTGGAAGTGTATATCTTCTTAAAACTGAAGAAATTTCTTCAAAAGATTCACCGAGCAACATTTTAAGTTCCTTTAAACTAAAAGTGTTGAAGTCTTCAAGTTGTTCAATTCCAGATAATTTAAGTTGAGTTAATGAATTTTCAGATAGTTTAAGAGTACTAACTTTCAAATTTAATTTTTCTTTTGCCATTATCTATTCCCTCCTCTTGATCTATTTCCACTAAGGTCTACTAATGATTTGACTGCTTCGTTTTCTCCTGTTTTTGAGTCAACCAATTCAACATACAATCCTAAAGCCTGAAGTTCTTTTGTAAGAACTCGAAACGATTCTGGAATACTTGAACTAGGAATCTGCCTATCATGAGTAATTGCACTATATACTTTATTTCTTCCTAACATATCATCTGATTTAACAGTTAGCATTTCTTGTAAAGTATGTGCAGCTCCATAAGCATAAAGAGCCCAAACTTCCATTTCTCCAAATCTTTGTCCACCGTTTTGAGCTTTACCACCCATAGGCTGTTGAGTTACAAGTGTATAAGGACCAACGGATCTAGCATGTAATTTATCGTCAACCATGTGAGATAATTTAATCATATACATTACTCCAACAGAAATTCTATTTTCATAAGGTTGACCTGTTCGACCATCATACAATGTTGTTTTACCGTCGATATCAATTTTTGCCTCTTTCATGATTGACACTAAATCTTTATCGTCAACACCATCAAAAACCGGAGTTGCTATTTTTACTCCTAATTTTTTTGCCGCTAAACCTAAATGTATCTCTAAAACTTGACCTATATTCATTCTAGATGGAACTCCTAAGGGATTTAACATTATATCAATAGGGGTGCCATCTTCCATATACGGCATATCTTCTTTAGGTAATATCCTGGAAATAACACCTTTGTTACCATGTCTACCTGCCATTTTATCACCTTCAGTAATTTTCCTTTTTTTAGCAACATACACTCTGATATTTTCAGTTACACCTGAAGGTAATACACCGTCTTTTTTTGTTAAAATTTGAACTGATTGAACTATTCCCCCACCACCGTGTGGAACACGAAGAGAAGAATCTCTATATTCTCTTGACTTTTCTCCAATGACAGCATGTATAAGTTTTTCGGAGGGACTTGGTTCAAACATTCCCTTTGGAGTAATCTTTCCTACTAAAATATCTCCTTCTGTAACTTCACTACCTGGGACAATTATCCCTCTTTCATCTAAATTTCTAAGAGAATCAATGCTTACATTTGGTACTTCTCTAGTAAATTCTTCTTTGCCCGAACCAGTTTTTAAGTCTCTTGTTTCGATTTCATACTCATTAATATGAACTGATGTGTAAACATCATCTTTAACAAGTTCTTCACTCATTATAATTGCATCTTCATAGTTATAGCCTTCCCATGTCATAAATGCTATATTAACATTTCTTCCTAAGGCTAATTCACCATTCTTTGTGGAAGGACCGTCAGCAATAGTATCTCCTTTTTCAACAAATTCACCTACACTTACAATAGGTTTTTGAATTATAGCAGTATCTTGGTTTGATCTAAAAAATCTAATCAACTTATACTTTGTTGATTCTGTTGAAAACTTTTCATAAATTTCTTTTGCAACTTCAAATGAGAAATCGTTTTTGCTAGGATCATATATTTTACTTCGATCTTTCTTTAAAATTAAAGAAGGTTCACTTGTAATAACTATATTCTTAGAATCAACGTATGTAACCCATCCAGAATTTTTTGCCACTATAACTGATCCGGAGTCTTTTGCGGCTCTATATTCAACTCCTGTTCCCACAATAGGAGAATCTGGAATTAGCAATGGAACAGCCTGTCTCTGCATGTTCGCTCCCATTAAAGCTCTAGAAGCATCATCATGTTCTAAAAATGGTATTGTTGAAGTCGCAACTGAAACAATTTGTTTAGGTGATACATCCATAAATGATACCTGCTGAGGTTCAAACATTGCAGTCTCTCCTCTATTTCTACCAATAACTTTTTCTTCAATGATATATCCTTTATCGTCTAATTTTGTTGCAGCCGAAGCAATAACTTCATTATATTCTTCATCAGCAGTCAAATACTGATAGTCTGAAGAAACTGAAATCTTGGATCCTTCTTTTGATACCTTTAGATATGGTGTTTGAATAAATCCATATTGATCGACTCTACCGTATGAAGCCAAAGAAGAGATAAGTCCAATAGAAGGACCTTCAGGCGTTTCGATAGGACAAATCCTGCCATAATGAGAGTTATGAACGTCTCTCACCTCAACACCAGCTCTATCGCGAGCAAGTCCGCCCGTACCTAAAGCTGATACTCTTCTTTTTTGAGTCAACTCAGCTAGTGGGTTAATTTGATCCATAAACTGCGATAGTTGAGACGAACCAAAAAATGTTTTTATTGCGCCTGCTAATGGTGTCATATTAATTATTTGTGCCGGTGTGGCTTCTTGAAATACCGTAATGGACATCTTATCTTTTATATTTTTTTCAGCTCTTGCCAAACCAATTCTAAATTGATTTTTCAGCAATTCTCCAATAAGTCTTAATCTTCTATTACCAAGGTGATCTATATCATCAGTATGTCCAATTCCATCGTATAAATTCAAATAATATGACAGAGATGAAACAATATCTGAGACAGTGATGTGTCTTTTTGTCTCTCTTTGATCATTACCAACAACTCTAATTATTTTAGTTTTTTCTTTTTCATCTGCTTTAACCTTAACATCGAGCGTTTCTACAACAACACCTATTCTTTCTTTTTCTTTTTGATAAACGTCTTTACCAAGGAAAAACTTTATCACTTTTTCATCCAATGATTGTCTGTTTTTTCTTAGTATCATAAGCATTTCTTCATCAACAGGGGTATTTTTTTGAACGATGACTTCCCCAGATCTTAAATTTATTATATTTTCAGAAGTTCTTAATACATCTGATTTTTCTGATTCTCTAGTTGCAAGAATTTCACTTGGCGACTCATTTTGAAGTGATATGCTTTTTTCAATAATCTCTTTTCTGAATAAATGTCTGTTTTTTCTTAGTATCTCAGCGGCATCATGATCAATGATCGTATCTTTTTTCAATAATACTTTTTTTGTCTTTGGATCAACCAAATCATTTACTAAGTACATACCAAAAATACGATCAACTACATCCAATTTTTTATTATATTTATATCTTCCAACTGCTGCTAAGTCATATCTTCTTCTATCAAAAAGCCTCATTCTGATAAATTCTCTTGCTGCATCTGCAGGAACCCTTTCTCCTTGTCTTAATTTGGAGTAGAGCTCAACAACGGCGTCATCAGAATTCTTTGTTTCATCTTTTTCAAATGTAGCCTCTAAATGATCTGACTTACCAAAAACTTCAAATATATCTTTTTTCTTTCCAATCCCTAAAGCTCTCATCATAGTTGTTAATGGTACTTTTTTTGATCGATCTAGTTTTGAATATAAAATGTCTTTTGAGCCCATTTCAATTTCTAACCAAGCTCCTCTAGTTGGTATTATTTGGGCACTGAATTTAGTTCTATTTACTTTCTTATCTAACTCACCTGTATAATATGCTCCCGCTGACCTAATAATTTGAGAAACAACAACTCGTTCGGCACCATTTATAACAAAGGTTCCTGTTGGTGTCATTACAGGAATGTCTGTCATCAGAACTTTTGTATCTCTAACTTCGCCCGTAATAACATTTTCTAATTTTACCTTTACAGAAAGTTGTTTTGAATAGTTTACATCTCTCTTTTTTGAATCTAGTACGCTAAATTTTGGTTCGGACAGTTCGTGCTCCTCAAAATATAATTTCATATCTCCATTGTGAGCTTCAATTGGAGAAACATCTTGAAGTAGTTCTTTTATACCTTCTCTTAAAAACCAATCAAATGATTTAGTTTGAATTTCGATAAGATTTGGTAAATCAATATCATAACGCATTCTAGAGTAATTTCTTCTTGAAGATTTTTTTCCATAACCAACATTGCGATATCCCATTTATACACACTCCTAATTTTTTTTCTTTAAAATCTAAAAACTATTGTGTTCAGATTAATTTATTTAATTGCTTTGTAAATATAGTATCCGTTTTTCTTTTTTTTTAGTGCTACATCACTAAAAATTTGTCTTAAATATTTTTCTGATGAACTTGCACCATGTTTTTTTTTAATTACTATGTATAAAGATCCATTTTTACTTAAAGCTCTAAAAGATCTGTCGTACATAGAAAATATGTTTTTCTTTCCAGATTTAATTGGTGGATTAATTACTATCAAATCAACTTCTGAATCAAGAAAATCTAAAGACTCTGATTGGAAAACATTTGCATCAAATTTGTGATTTATGACATTTTTTTTTGTAAGCTCAACTGCCCTACTATTCGAATCCACAAAGAAAAGTTGTGCTTCTGGATATTTTTTTTTCAAAACAATACCAATAACACCATAACCACATCCATAATCAACAATCTTTCTAGGACAATCAATATCTATTTCATTCAATAATAATCTTGTTCCAAAATCAATTTTATTTTTTGAAAAAACACCATTATCAGTAATAAATAAGTACTTGTTATTATTGACAGTTGAGGAAATTTCTTTTTCATTTGATTTAGTTTTTTTATCATAATAATAATAATGTGACATATTATAACTGAAAAAAACCTAATAAAACTTCAGGTAATATTCAGTGTCTTCTACTTAAGTTCAACAGTTGCGCCGGCTTCTTCAAGCTGTGCTTTTAAAGCTTCTGCATCCTCTTTTTTGATGCCTTCTTTTATTACTGCATCAGCAGTCTCAGCCATAGTTTTAGCATCTGCAAGGCCTAAACCTGTTGCAGCTCTGACAACTTTTATAACTGCAATTTTGTTAGTTCCGAAAGTTTTTAGAACTACATCAAATTCTGTTTTTTCCTCTGCAACTGACTCGGAAGATGATGCCGGTGCAGCAGCAACCGCCGTTGGATCAATACCAAACTCTTCTTTAAGACCTTCTACTAATTCTTTGATTTCTAGAAGAGACATTTCTTTTAAAGCCTCTACAAAATCTTTTTTTGATAATTTTGCCATTATAATCTCCTTATTTTTATTTTTCTATTAAATTTAAACCAATTGAAAGCTCAAGTAGGGGTTGTAATAATCCCGCACCAATTTGAGCCAATAATACTTCTCTAGATGGAGTTAATGCAATATCTTTTGTTTTATCTGCGTCGAAAAATACACCACCTATAATTGATCCCGATATAACCAATTTCTCATGTTTTTTTGAATATTCGTTTATTATTTTTGCTGCTGCAATCTCATCTCCAGAGCTAAAAGCAATTGCTTTGGGACCCTTGAAAACAGAAGCAAAATTATTATAACCCGCCATTTCTGATGCCCTCTTTGAAATATTGTTCTTCACTACTTTTGCGTCACAACCCGAATCTCTTAATAAAGTCCGAAGTTCAGTAAACTCAGCTACAGATAAACCTGGATATTCGAATGCAACAGATGATATCGACTCTTTGATTTTTCCAGATAGCAATTTCACTTCTTCTTGTTTTCGTTTAATACTTTCTCTCATAGTTCCTCCTAAAATAAAATACTTTTTGATTTTCTAGAAACCAAAAAGTAAAAATTACTTATAATTAGTTCCTAGGTAGGGTTTATTTTATACCTACTGTCTTTGGATGATTGATTATTTTTTTAATGATTCTTGTGATAGTGTAATTCCTGGGCCCATAGATGATGATATAGTCAAGCTTTTAATGTATGTCCCTTTGACTGTGCTCGGTTTAATTTTAATGAGTTGATCGTACAATGTTGTTAAGTTTTCCTTTAACTTATCTTTGTCAAAAGATTTTCTTCCTATAGAGGCGTGTATTATTCCTACCTTATCAACCCTGTATTCAATTTTACCATTTTTTATTTCTTTTACTGCTTTAGTTATGTCATTGGTCACTGTACCAGTCTTTGGATTTGGCATTAGGCCTTTTGGTCCTAATAACCTTCCTAACTTACCTAATTTACCCATCATACTTGGTGTTGCAACAATTACATCAAAATCAAGATAACCTTTACCTATTTCATTGATTAGATCATCATCTCCGAACTTATCTGCACCTGATTCTTCAGCTTCTTTGAGTTTTGATGGGTCTGTAATTACAACAACCCTCTTTGTTTTGCCTGTGCCATGAGGTAACACTAATGCACCTCTTAAGTTTTGATCCGCTTGTCTTGGATCTAAATTTAATCTAAATGCAACATCTACCGATTCATCAAAGTTTGCAAATGCGATTTTCTTGAGTAAATTTAATCCTTCATCGCAACCATATTGCTTATTTTTGTCTATTTTTTTTAAAGCCTCTAAGTATTTTTTTCCTTTTCTCATCTTTTTTCCTCCTAAAAGTGGTCAAACGGGGGGATTTCCTCCCACATTTAAGCGTTAATCTTTAATTGTAATACCCATGTTTCTAGCTGTTCCGGCAATTATATTTACAGCTGCTTCATCATTATATGCATTTAAATCTTTCATTTTCATTTTAGCAATTTCAAGTAGTTGTGCTCTTGTTACTGAACCTACTTTTTCTTTTTGTGGTTCACCTGAACCTTTTGAGATTTTTGCTGCTTTTTTCAACAAGTCGCTCGCTGGTGGGGTTTTTGTAACAAAAGTAAATGTCCTGTCATCATAGACTGTTATAATAACTGGAATTTTATAACCCATCTGATCTTTTGTTGCCTCATTAAATTGAGAGCAAAATTGTGGAATATTTACTTGTGCTTGACCCAAAGCTGGACCAACCGGTGGAGCTGGGTTTGCTTTTCCTGCTTCAATTTGAAGTTTTAATTGTCTCACTGCTTTTTTAGGCATACAAAAAATCTCCTTTTTTAAAAAATAACGTGCGAAAATATATTATCACTATTATCTCTATAAGTCAACCGTATAAATTATCATTCAGTAGTCTTTACCTCATGAGCATTTACTTCTGTTGGTGTTGCTCTTCCAAATAAATCAATTTCTACAACAAGTTTAGCTTGATCATTGTCTACCCCAGATACTACACCCTTTAGTCCTTGATACGGTCCTGATAAAATCTCAACTTCTTTTTCAATGAAATGATCATATTTTGGTTTACTGATAACTCCAATTTTTAATAATATTTGTTTAATTTCTTCTGGTGCAAGAGGCACCGGCTTTGTACCGCCTCCAGAAGAGCCTAGAAAACCCGTAACTCGCGGAGTGTTTCTTACAACAAACCAAGACTCGTCTGTGACTATCATTTCAACAAAAACGTATCCAGGATATAATTGTTTAATCTTTTCTTTTTCTTTTCCTTTTTCTTTCTTTTCTATTATGGTCTCTTCGGGAACCACAACACTAAAAATGAAATCATTCATGCCCATTGAATCAACTCTACGCATAAGGTCATCTTTAACTGAATTCTCATAACCCGAGTATGTTTGAATTATATACCATCTCTTTTTTTGTATCATAAAATATTCCCTAATAAACTTAAAATTAATAGGTTGAAAATTAGAATAACTGTAGTCAAAACAAAAAGAAAAATTAATGTTCTGATAGAATTATCAATAAATTTTGATTTGTTTGGCCACGAGATTTTCTTAATCTCTGGAATGGAAGGAACAAAAAACGGATATATGACTAATGCTAATCCAAATAATGAAATTAGTAAAAGTATCCATGTAAAAATAGTCCCGTTAGGCTCTGTTCCTAAAATAGGAAAGTTTGGGTTAATCTGCAACAAAGAGTTACCAGATAAAATCATTAAAGATAATCCTGCTGAAATTGTTGCTAAAACACCCAACAACAAGTTCTCCCATTTATATTCTTTTGTTAATACTTCTAGTAGTTTAGATTTTTCCTCTTTGTTTTTAACTTTATAAGCCATACTCTTCTCCTATTATTTAGTTTCTTTATGTAAAGAATGTTTGTTACAGTTTTTGCAATATTTTTTCATTTTCAATCTGCGAGAAACATCATCTGAGATTATAAAGTGATAGTTTCTAGATAAACACAATTCACATGTTAAAATTATTTTTCTTGACATTAAAAAACCACTCCTGTGGATCGTCGATCATAATAGTATCATGATTAAGATCACTAGTCAAGACAATTATACACCAGTTATGCGTAAAAAATAAATGAAATAATTCGCACACATGTCAGATCATAATTACTTTATTTTCCTCTTGATTGATACATCAAAAGTGCTGCTGCAACACTTACGTTTAATGATTGTACATTTTTCTGCATAGGAATTCTAACAAGAAAATTACATTTTTTCTTTACAAGCTTTCTTAACCCCTTGCCTTCGTTTCCTAAAACAAATGCAGTTCTTTCAGTATATTCTACACAATCAAATTCTCTTTCTGCATTTTGATCTGTACCGACAACTTGATAACCTATTTTTTTCAGTTTTTCAATTCCTTCAAAAAGATTTTTACATGTAGCAATTTTACAGTATTCAATTGCACCTGAAGATACTTTCACCACAGTGTTACTTATTTGAACTTGTTGTTTTTTACTCATTACTATCCCATCATAATTAGCAGCAACTAATGTCCTAATAATTGCTCCAAAATTGTGTGGATCTTCAATTGAATCTAAAATCATTAATCTTTTTGGTTTATCTTGAAGTAGCTTATCTAGAGATATAACCTCATAATCTTCAACATCTGCAATAACTCCTTGATGTTTTACACCACTTATAATTTTATTTAATTCTTCTTTTGATTTTAAATCAAATGAAGTTCCTAGATTTTTAACTTTATTTATAAACACAATGTCAGTTATCTTTCTATCTATATATAATTTATAAATTTTTCGTTTCGCTCTTATTGCCTCAAATACAGAATTCTTACCGTAAATTATCATATCGTTTCTCCATAAATATTCACACACTTATAAAAAAAGCGCATTTTAGCGCTTATCTTAATCTTTCTAAAAACTTATTTATTAAGTCTTTTATCCATTTACTTGAATTGCTCATAATATGCATCATTGGAAATGAAGCCTGAAAAAGGGTTGTCAATAATAAAATTTGTCCAACTGTAAATGGTTCAACAGGATAATAGTCCTGCGTGTAAAACGGGGAATATCCAAAAAAACTCGGTATGTAAATAATTGCTAGAAAAAATGCAGAAATCATAATAGAAAACATAATCATTCTTGTTCTATTGAAAGGTAGGGAAAGTCTTAAAAGAACCAAAAGGGATGTGAATGTTGCTGTTAATATTATTGCTGTAGATACCTGAGTCTCATTAGTAACATATATTCCATCTACTAATCTTGTCTTAAATAAGATCTCACTAAAAGCATAAATTATTAAACTATTGAATAACACAACGAGTGAACCGGGGAGTGCTTTTTTTATTACATTGATTAGGAAATCTCCTTCAACTCTACTTTTGTTTGCTTCTAATGCGAGGATCAATGAGGGTATTCCTATTACTAAATAATCGATTAATATTAATTGACTAGGTTTTATTGGATAAACATCGCCTCGAATCAATGAAATTATGATTAAGAACAAAGTAAATATATTTTTAGTTAGAAATAATACAGCAACTTTTTGTACGTTGTTTATTACTCTTCTTCCTTCTAAAACAACTTTAGGCATAGACGAAAAATTAGAATCAAGTAAAACTAAGTGAGATACATTTCTTGCCGCTTCTGAACCCGAAGCCATAGCTATAGATGTATCTGCCTCTTTTAGAGCAAGGATATCATTGACTCCGTCTCCAGTCATTGCCACAGTATGTCCATTATTTTTTAACGCCTCGATGAGAATTTTCTTTTGATGAGGAGAAACCCTTCCAAAAACTGTAAATCTTGAAGCGGAACGGATTACCTCTTTGTCAGTTAAACCTTCTAAAGATATAAACTTCTCTGCATTTTCCAAGAAAACTCTTTGAGCAATTTTAGAAACAGTAACTGGATTATCTCCTGATATTACTTTTATATTAACACCATTTTCTTTGAAATATTGTAATGTATCTATCGCGTCTGGTCTAATACTATCTTCGATAATTATCAAAGAAAGAGCTTGAACATTACTAAAGGAATTGTTTGCGTTTATTTTCTCATTTGAGTGTGCCAAAAGAAGAACTCTATATCCTTCTTTTGCATTTGAATCTACAATTTTTTTTACTTTATCTGGATAATTAGATTTTAAAATATATTCGGGAGCACCAATGAAAAAGGTGCCATATTTATCAAATTCAACCGCTGAATACTTTCTTGAACTAGAAAAAGGTATTGTATTTTTGTGTCTAATTCTTTTAGTTTTCCCAAAATGATCAGACAACGCTTGTGAAGTGAGGTTGGGATCGTTAAGGGCATTTAGCATCCCAGATATAATGTTTTTAATTGTGAGCTGTGGATAATTTTTAATTTCTATTGTTGATTTTACAGTCATTGTTCCATCTGTAATGGTTCCTGTTTTGTCAAGACATAACATATCTGTTCTTGCTAGCATTTCTATACAATAAAGTTCCTGAACCAATGTGTTATTTTGAGCTAACCTCACAACTCCTACAGCCAGAGCCATACTTGTTAGCAAGAATAAACCTGATGGAATAATCCCAATCATTGCTCCTGTAGTTCCGAGTACAACTTGCTCATACGTCTCACCATTTACAAAATATGACAAATAAATTAATGCTCCAGCTATTGGAACAATTAACCCTGCAACAGTTCTAATGATAATTTTTAATGAGGCCATCAGATCTGAGTTTGGTTTTTGGTATTTTTTTGCCTGTTCTGTTAATTTTTGTAAATAAACATCCTTACCTATGGCTGTAACTTGTGCATATCCTGAGCCAGAAACAACAAAACTTCCTGAGTATAATGTATCACCTTGTTTTTTTAGTATTGGATCTGATTCTCCAGTCAAGAGTGATTCATTTACTTCAATTATACCTTCTCTAATGACACAATCAGCAGCAATCTGTTTTCCAGAGTTAAGATATAAAATATCATCAATAACAACGTTTGAAACAGATATTTCATACTCTGTTTTATCTCTGATTACGTGACCAGTTGGCGCAGCTAAAAGAGATAGTTTGTCAATAGTTTTTTTCGCTCTATATTCCTGAATTATACCAATGATTAAATTTGCCGTTACAGCACCCAAGAAAAAGAAGTTAGCGAAACTTGCTCCAGCTGTTAAAAGCCAAACTGCAATAGAAAAATTTAAAAAATTAAAGAATGTGAATAAATTTGAAAAAATAATGCTTGATAAACTTTTAGAGCTCCCTTGATCAACAGAATTTTTTAATCCTGCCAACAACCTTGCTTCGACATCCTTGTTAGATAGTCCCTTCTTTACGTCTGGATTGTATCTTTCAACTATAATATCGTCTTCAGATTGAATTGCATCTGCCGTTTCATAATCTATTCTCTCAGAAAATGATTTGTTTCCTAAAGTCAAAGGGTTTCTATCCATCTTTATCAAATCTTCTTTAATTATTACTTTAGGACCTTTTTTCTTTATTGAGTCTTCTTTTGAAATTTTATTCTCTTTAGTTGTTGCGTGTGCCATTAAATACTTACCTCACTAAAATTATAAATTCATTATAACATACTTTAAATTAAGATAAAAGACTATAGATAGCCTTTTCCCATAAGTTTATTCCTTAGTCTATCTGCAGTTTCATAATCTTTTTTTTCTCTTGCTTCTACCCACTCTTCATAGAGGCTGATATCTTTTCTAGGTACCTCAGTATTTATTCTGATTCCGAACAGATAAAAAATCCAAATCAACTCATGGAATACTGAAAAATAATTTTCTTCTATATCAATTTTTTTTATGATATTATAAACTCTTGTTACTATATTTGGTGTGTCAAAATCTTTGGAAATCATGTCTAAAACAGGCGCCTTATCAAATTCTTTCAAAAATTTATCTCTTTTTTTTGACATTTTTAAAGTTGCAAATCTAATTTTTTTTGAAATATTCTGTAAAATTTTATCATATTCATTTAATAGTTTCTCACTATAATTAATAGGACTTCGATAATGATGAGATAGTATCAGAAATTTAAATGCATCCACTTTTTCTTTTGGCAAATCAGCGACTCTCACAAAATTTTTTTTCGATTTACTCATCTTTACATTATTGAAATCCAGTCTACCATTGTGAATCCAATAATTCGATAATTTTTTTCCAGTAAAAGCTTTAATAAGAGCTATTTCATTTTCATGGTGAGGAAATTTTAAGTCGTTACCTCCCCCGTGAATATCCAATTGTCCATTAAAAATTTTATGATTCATTACAGCACATTCTGTATGCCATCCAGGCCTTCCTTCTCCCCATGGAGAATCAAATTTTAAACCTACCTCTGTTTTTTTCCAAACGGAAAAATCCCGTTCATTTTCTTTTTCAAAATCCTGATTTTTTTTCGAAATTAATCTGTTTGCTTTTTGATTTGATAAAACCCCATAATCTACAGAGTTAATCCTAAAATATAATCCTTGTTTAGTTTCATATACATAATTATTTGTTTTTAATTCTTGGATGAAGTTTATCATACTATCAACGTAGTCTGTCGCTTTAGGTATTAAGTCGGGTCTTCTACATCTAAGATAATCAAGAGAATTTATGTACTCCTTTGTATATTTTTCGGATATTTCTTTTTCGGATATTTGTTCCTCTATTGATCGGTTAATTATTTTATCGTCTATATCAGTTATATTGCTTACAAGATTTACCTCGTAATTCAAATCCTCAAAAAATTTTTTGACAAAATCAAAAAATATTATTGGTCTTGCATTTCCCAAGTGTATATGATCGTACACGGTTGGGCCACAAACATAAATATTAATTTTATTCTCTTCAATTGAGTTAAATTCCTCTAATTTTCTATTGTTTGGATTGTAAATCTGGATTTTTTTAATCATAAACGATCCCTCTCAAATTCTTCAGTATCATATGCATAGCGTAAGTGTCTTGTCTACAATACTCTATTAAGTTTTTTTCAGTAACTTTTTTCTCTATATCGTTCATATTTTCCAATTCTAAGTATTTTATAAATGCCTCTGATCCATTTTTTATTTCTAAATTTTCATACGATAAATCTGTAAATTCAGGAAGAATTTTTTTTATTGAAAAAGATCCCTCCAATCCAGGCGAATAAAAATTAAATAATTTTTTTTCTTGAAAACCCATTTTTGATTCCAGTTCTATATTACCTTTCAAAAATAATTTCAGATCAACAATTCTATTTAAAATATCATTCAATTTATCACTGTAAGAAGGGAAATAATTCATAAATTCCTTTATTCGTTTTTCTTCAAATTGTTTGTGATAAACCATTACCGAGCCTTGATCATTCCTAATTATATTACATAATTCTTTTACAAGGTCTTCTCTGTGATCATGGTGATTCGTAGCCAAATATCCTCTATGATCCAATAGAATATCACAATTGCCAGGAGTTTTTTCTATATGTATTGAAAATTGAAATACTGATTGGTCATACGGTTTCTCATCTTTGAAACGAGGTAACGGTGACGGAAAGCTTTCAAAATCTAAGTGGTAAATTGGATATTTTAAGTTATCAATATATTTTCTTATTCTATTTTTATCAAAGTATTTAGTTTTAGTTTTCATTACTTCAATTTGAACTCTATTTCTTTCTCTTTGAACAAATTGATCAGGAATTTCTAATGCAGAACTTATACCTTCGTTGATAAAATCATAAACACTTTTTTTTTCTCCACTTTTGTTTTTAAATCCATGGTGTCTATCAATTAAAGTGAAAATGCTATTTTTTTCTGGGATCTCTTTGTGACATATTTTATAAAATTTACATTCTCTATGGTCATTTTTCATACAATGACGACCTAGTTTAACTGGACTTGCATTATTATTGTTAACTCTTTCAATTACTTTTAAGAAATCTTGTCTGATATTTGGCATCATATAATCCATTAATTCTGTTAATTCAACTTCAAATATAATATCATCTGAATATTTAGGTAAACTATTAATGTAATCGCCCGAGAAGACAAATCTTGAATTAAGAACATTTAAATATGCTCTAATTTCTTTTTCTTTACTATCTTTTTTCATTGAATAAAGACAATATTGAAAAGCTAAATCATAAATATACCTTCCTATTTTTGAAAATTTATCAGTTAATTTATTTAACTTTTTTTTGTAGCTTTCTGTAATTTCAGATCTTGGTAAAATATTAAAACAAAGGCTTGAATCACCTTTCTTTTTAAACATTTTTTCTTTTTTTCCATTTTTGTTTTTGTATTCTATATCTAAAAATTTATTGCTTGTGGTTGCTTTAACTTCGTGAATGTTCACAGACTTTTCTGACTCATAAAAAGCATCTACAAATGTGAAGAAATTATATCCTTCTATTTTGTGGGAAATTTTTTTTTGATTCTTTAAACCTTTTCCATAAATTACTTTTCCGTCATACTTTTTTTGAATTTTTTTTCCAGCTAATAACTCAATTTGATTATAAATTTCCATAAGCTTTTCTGTTTTCAAAGATAGGTCTTTCTTTGCTGGATCTTCATCTATTTCAAACATTTTCATGTTCTCAAGTAGAGCTAATTTTTTTTCTTCATTTAATTGGCTTTGTATCTCTTTTAAACTTTCATCGTCTTCAAAACTTATTATTGCTCGTTCATGAAAATTCAATGTTTCATGTAAACCTGAATACCTTTCACATCTTATTAAATTAACAAATAATGTTTTTGAAATATTCATTGAATATCCTTAATCTAAATTTATTAACTGAACAATAAAATCATTGGTAAAGAACCCATCTAAAGAGTCTATTTTCATTAATAGATCTTCTTTCTTCTCAATTCCATCAATAAGAATTGAGGACCCTTGAAATGTGAAAAACTCGTGTCTTTTTAAAGGCGAATTTATTACATATTCTGATACTTCTATATCGGCTTCAAAAGTTAACTGAATATTGATGCTAGAAGAATAAACCAAAACATTAGAGATTTCATTATATGTGTTTACTGATACTGCAATAGCTGAAACACTAATATATTCTTTAACTGTATTATCCTTATTTTCTGAATTATAATTAAGCTCTATGTCAGAAACAGAGTATATATTATCAAAATTTCTATCTATCGATCCAAAAAGCCCACCTATTAATACTGTATGAGTTCCATAATCTGTTTCATCGTAATTAAAATTTAGAGAAAGAACATTGATTTCACTTGTTAAATATATTCCAGAAATCGAACTTGATTTTTTAAGAGCTGGTTCTACATCTCCAGATATACCACCGATATATATATTAAAATCATGATTATCTCGATTTGATATTTCAGAATCAAGTTGGAAATCAATTTTTGATTCTATTTTTATATCATAGATTTCGCTTGACTCATTAATGTACCCTACGGCTCCGCCTAATTTTACGACAGCATTTGATGATGATTTTAAATAAACATAGGAATCAATTACTTCTATATCTCGAATTAAACCTCTAGACTCTCCAGCTATAATTCCCGAATATATAAACGTCTGTGATAGTGATTCTAAATATATCTGAGAGGATGTTATTGTTATATTTTCTATTGTACTTAAACTAGTCGATTGATATCCAACCAATATTGCGGTCTTTGTTGAAGAAGATGTTATTACAGGATCCTCATTAGTTCCAATAGAAATGTTTTCTAATTTTAAGTCTCTTATAGTTCCAGAAGCAACATAACCAAAAACACCATTATATAAATATGACGTAGTCATTTCAATGTTTTTCAGTGTATAACCTTGACCGTTAAAAGTCCCATTAAAGGCTGATGTAAAGGGTGAAGTAAATTGAACACCTGAAAAGTCAATATCATTCATTAAAATATAGTTTCCATTTCTATCTTGGCTCATTTGAAGAAAGTCTTCAGCATCATAAATCTTTATGTTTGAGTCTTTTTTTGTTGTAAATGTATATGAATTTAGAACAATTTCATCTCCATTTAATAATGTGCTTACTAAAATTAAATATGATGTTTCAGATAAAAGCTCATTATAGACAAGTAAACTGATGTCATCAATAGAATTGTAATTTCTAGACTCTAGTTCATTTCCATCTTGATCAAGAAGTTTAATGTAAATTTTTTCAGAAATGTAGTTGTCTGGGTCGCTGAAGATTACATTCAAAGCAACTGTATCATTTTTAAGAGACCCTTCAACTAACTCAAAACTAACTTCTGCTTTTCTCTTTGGAGAAGCACAGCCGATTAATACGGAAAAGAATATAATCAACAACGTTAATTTAATAAATTTTTTCATTAACTTTCTAGTCTTTCTATAGATTTTTTTAACCTTATAATTAAACTATCTTTACCTATCAAAGGAAATAAGAGAGATAGACTTGGTCCATGTTCTTCACCAGTGGTTGCCAATCTAATCGATTTAAACAATATTTTACCTTTAAAACTTGTTTTCTTAGATACTTCATTGATAATTTCATTTATTAGACTTAGATCTTTTGAATCACTTTCAATTAAACCTAAAAGTTCCTTTAAAACTATTATACTATTGTTTTCTTTTAAATATTCATTTTTTTCTTGACTAATTTCAAATTTGACCGGAAAATAAGTATCGTATAATTTTCGAATATCACTAAAAGAGACAATTCTATCTTTTACAAGTTTAGAAAATTCAACAAGCCACCAATCAGTTATATTCTTCAAAGTCGATTTGTCTAAATATTTTTTTACAATTAAAATAAATTCTTTCGACTCAATTTTTTTCAGATATTGTTGATTTATATATTTCATTTTATCCGTATCAAATGTTGATGGTGATTTAACTAATCTAGTTCCATCAAAAAAATTAATTATTTGCTCTTTGGATAAAATCTCTTCTTCAATAGGTGGACTCCAACCAAGAAGAGTTATAAAATTAAATAATGCTTGAGGGATAAAACCCTGTTCTTTGTATTCAGATATAAATTGGTTTACATCTTTATCCCTCTTAGATAATTTTTTCTTCTCCTTATTTACAATTATTGTCATGTGTCCAAATTTTGGTTTTTCCCATCGAAATGAATCATAAATCATTATTTGTTTTGGAGTATTAGTTATATGTTCTTCTCCTCTTAATACATGTGTGATTTCCATTAAATGATCGTCTATTACCACTGCAAAGTTATATGTTGGAATTCCGTTTTCCTTTATAATAACCCAATCTTCAACTTCATTACTTTCAAATGATAGTTTTCCTCTTACAAGATCATCGAATTCTACCTTAATATTTTTTGGAACTGAGAATCTAACTGCACCGTTTTCCTCTTGATAAGCAAGGCCTCTTCTAATAAGATCGTCGCTGTATTTTTTATAAAAAGATAGTCTCTCTAATTGTCTGTATGGTCCATATTTCCCACCAACTTCAGGTGATTCATCAATTTCTATTCCTAGCCACTTTAGTAATTCAAGTTGAGATGACTCACCATCTGAAACATTTCTTTTAATATCTGTGTTTTCAATCCTAACAATAAAATCACCTTTATAATGCTTTGCAAACAAATAATTAAACAAAGCACTTCTTGCATTTCCAATGTGTAAAAGTCCTGTAGGACTAGGTGCATACCTTACTCTTATCTTTCTCATTATTTCCTCTTTAATTTATGTTTTATCAATAGCCAATTGTTTTAAATAGTTGTTTACTTCTTTTCTATTTTTAAAAACAATCACTTTATCTTCGTATTTTTTTTCAATATTTCTAAATAATTTTTTTGAATCTTTTTTTCTCCCATCCCAAAGAATCCATTTTACGAAACCAAAATCAAATTTTTCAGGATTACCGTCTGCCATTGATGGCCTTTGACCTTTATTTTTATACTTGAAATATCTTACTATATAGCCGTAAAAACATTTTAGTCTGTTAAAATCAAATATGAAAATCTTTGTAGCTTTGTCATATCTTTCAGTGACTATTTTTCTGTATGTCCCATCAATTAACCATTTTTCTTGCTTCATGAAGTCTTGGATTTTTTTGATTGTTTCATCTTTATCATTTATTTTCATGTTTTCAGAAAAATAAACCTTATCAATGTGAAGTAAGGGAACTTTAAAGTGTTTAGATATCTTTTCTGAAAAAGTAGATTTTCCACTTACAGAGTATCCAATTACCGATATCTTCATTCATTTCCTCCAAGAAAATAAAGAGGACCGAAGTCCTCTATAAATAATTTAACGTTTTGAAAATTGTGGTGCTCTTCGTGCTTTCTTTAAACCATATTTCTTACGTTCCTTAGAACGAGGATCTCTTGTTATAAGTCCTGCAGGTTTTAGAATTTTTCTTAATTCTGGATCTACTTCTAATAGTGCTCTAGTAATACCAAGACGAATTGCACCTGCTTGTCCAGTTATACCCCCACCAAAAACATTAACTGAAATATTAAACTTGCCCTGTGTTTTTGAAATTGTTAATGGTTGTGATACATCTAATCTGGTTGCAGCAGAGGGAATATACTCTTCAAAGCTTCTTCCGTTGATAACAAATTCTCCTGTACCTTGTGTTAATACTACTCTTGCGACACTGCTTTTTCTTCTTCCTGTGCCTAGGTATTGTTCACTCATGCTACACCTCTAATCTTTCTGGTTTTTGAGCTTCATGCTTGTGTTCTGAACCTTCATATACGAATAATTTCTTCCCCATGCTTCGACCAAGTTTTGTATGTGGAAGCATTCCAAGAATAGATTTTTCAACAATACGTGTAGGGAACTTTTTTAATGTTTCTCTAGCGGTTCTAGATGATAAGCCCCCATTATATCCTGAATGTCTATAATATAATTTCTGATCCCATTTTTTTCCTGTTAAAACAATTTTATCTGCGTTAATGACAACAACATAATCACCCATATCAACATGTGGAGTGTATGCTGGTTTGTGTTTGCCCTTAAGTAAAGACGCGATTTCTGTAGATAAGCGTCCTAATGTTTTTCCTTCAGCGTTAACAAGAAACCATTTTCTTTTTACATTATTTTTATTTGCCATATATGTTTTCATTTTTTTACCTCGTTTAAATAGGGGGAAACCTAGTTGAATCCACCCAATAAATAATACTATAGTCAAGAATAAAAGTCAATACAAATACGATTGTATTTAATGTTAAATTAATTCAAAATTGTCTCTCTTAAAGATTTTTTAACTACTCATTTATTTTAATATTTCTTCTAATTTTTTTTCAGGATCGTATCTTTCGAATAAAACAAAGGATTTGGAAATAGTTCTTTCATCTATAGCCCCGAATTTGCTTAAGCTTTCAAATGAAGTTGGGCAATCACCTAATTGATTAAATATTTTAGATGCTGTGTCGGGCAAAAAAGGTTGAATTAATACACCTATAAATCTTATTGTTTCTGTTAAATTATACAAAACAGTGTCTAATTCGTTATTCATGTTCTTTTTATAAAGTTTCCAAGGTTCAGTAAATTCAATATACTTGTTGGCTTTGCGAGCTAAAATCATTATTAACTCTAACGAATCAGAAACCTTTATTTCTTCCATTAATTTTCTCATTTTAGGAAGAACTTCTAATGCAAACTTCGGCAGATCGAATTCAAATGATCTCATATTTAAAGGTTTATGTAGTTTTCCATCTCTATATTTTTTTATCATACCTATAGTTCTATTCAATAAATTCCCTAGTGTATTTGATAAATCTGAGTTGTTTCTTTCAATGATTAATTCATAAGTCATATTCCCATCTTCTGAAAATGGAATTTCATGCAAAACATAATATCTTATAGTATCTAAACTGAAGTACTTAAGAAGATCTTTTGTATACATAACATTTCCTTTTGACTTGCTCATCTTACCTTTGTCAATTAAAACCCACGGATGACCAAATATTTTTTTTGGTAATGGTAGATCAAGTGCCATCAAAATAATTGGCCAATAAATAGTATGAAATCTAAGTATGTCTTTTCCGATCAAGTGTAAGTCTGCGGGCCAATACTTTTGCATCATCAAACTGCTTTTTTTTGTATTATATTCTAATCCAGTAATGTAATTTGATAAAGCATCAATCCATACATAAATTATATGTTTTTTATCAAATTCAACTGGAACTCCCCATTCAAAAGATGTTCTTGATATTGATAAATCATGTAAATCTTCTTTTAAAAAATTTTGAATCATTTCATTTTTTCTTTTTTCTGGTTGAATAAATTCAGGGTTTTTTTCAATATGACTGACAAGCTTTTCTCTGTATTTAGACATTTTAAAAAAATATACTTCTTCCTCCATCCACTCTAGTTTATCTCCTCTGGGTCCTTTTCCATCAATTATATCTTTTTCTAATACAAATGATTCCTCTGATACTGAATACCATCCTGAATATTTTCCTAAATATATATCACCCTTCTCATATAATTTTTTAAAAATATCTTGAACTATTTTTTTGTGATTACTGTTTGATGTTCTTACAAAATTATCATAGGAAATATTAACTGAATCGTAAATACTTTTAATGTTTCTGCTTACTTGATCGACATATATTTGGCTTTTTATATTTCTTTTTTTTGCAGCTTTTTCTATTTTTAAACCATGTTCATCTGTTCCAGTCTGAAATAAAACATCATATCCATCTAGTCTTTTAAACCTTGCTATAGCATCAGCGAGTATCACCTCATATACATTTCCAATATGTGGTGTATCTGAAGCATATGCGATTGCAGTTGTTATGTAATAATTTTTTTTCAATTTTATTTATCCTCTCTTAAAATCTTAACAATTCTATAAACATCTTTTTTTGAAATTTTCAATTCCTTTGAAACTATTTCCATACTTTTTTTATGTTCAACACCCATATCTATAAACTTATTGTACTTTTTTAAAACTTCTTTATTAGAATATTTATCATTTTTTTTTGCTTCTTCGACTAGGATAACATACTCTCCTTTATTTATAAAATTCATTTGGTCCACATCTTTTAATTCAAAATAGCTTATGGTCTCAAATTTTTTTGTAAGTTCTCTAGCCAAAGTAATTTTTCTATTGCCTAAAAACTTGTACATTATCAATAGCGTTTCCTTTATTCTTTTAGGACTCTCAAAGAATACTGAAGTACATAGTAATTTATTTATACCATTTAATACTGATTCGTAACTCTTTTTTTTACGAGGAAAAAAACCATAAAAGTAGAATGGGTAGGGTGAAAGATTTGAAGTTACTAAAGCCGCCAAGATTGAACTTGCACCGACAATTGGTACAACTTTTATATTCTCATCTATACACTTTTTAACAAGCTTGTGTCCAGGGTCAGAAACAAGAGGTGTTCCCGCATCAGATATTAGTGCCACTGACATATTCTCGATCTTTAAGTAATTTATTGCCTCATTCAAAACTTTCTCTTCATTATAATCATGAAAAGACCTTAGTTTTGTTTTGATGTTGTAATGTGTCATTAGTTTTCTGGACCTTCGAGTATCTTCACATAATATAACGTCTACATTCTTCAGTATTTCTACTGCTCTGTAAGTTATGTCATTCAAATTTCCTATTGGTGTAGAAACAATATAAAGTGTACTAACTAAAATTTTTTCCATGAGTTTCAATTTGTTTTGTAAATGGTTTTTAATTCCATCGACATTTCTCCTTTATCATTATAAAGAACCAAGGGTGGTTGTGTGATAACCCCCTCATTAGAATTTTTGACGAGTTTAATCAAAACTAAATTTGGTTTTTTAAAAACATATGGATGTACGAACCTTAATTCTTTAGTTTCAAACATATAGTTTTTAGAAATATTTATAACTTCCGTAAGCCTTTCTGGTTTAAAACTTAAATATAGAGAACCCTTGCTTTTTAAAGACTTTGATGCAGACTTCAATAATGAATCTAAATCAATTTTGATTTCATGTCTTGCAATTTGTCTTAAGGTGCTTTGACTGATTTTAACATTCTTTGTTTTTTTAAAATACGGTGGATTTGAAACAATAACGTCTGCATTCTTTATATCAATTTCTCTTATATCCTTGTTTATAACAAAAAGTTTTTTTTGTAAAACATTTCTATTTATATTCTTTTCCGCTAATCTAAATAATTCTTCTTGAATTTCTATTCCTGTAATTTTTGAATCTGATTTGAGACTCAAATAAAACATTAAAACACCGTTTCCACAACCAAAATCATAAATATTTTTAATTTTTTTATTTATTTTTCCTACAAAATTTGCCAACAAGATTGAATCTAGATTATATTTATTTCCTTTGACTTGATAAATTTTATATGGGGTACCTATTAAATCTGTTAACATTTATTTTTCCATTTTTTCAATGTAGTAGAAGATTGTGTGGGCAAGTTTTCTTCTTAACATGTCTATATTTACATTATATTTTACTTGATTATTTATGTCGTATACTGTACTAAGAATTTTGTAAACTAAACTATTTCTTTTTTTATTTTTCTTTAAATAGTTTATAAAAAAATTTTCTAAGGTTCTAGTGAAACAAATAAACATTTCTTTATTCTCTATAACAAATGTGGTGTTTTCAATAAACCAATTTTCTGATAGTTTTTTCTCATCCATTAATATACTAAAATTTTCAATAAATTTTCTTAAATGATCAATATTTTCATTATTGGTATAATTTTTTGCTTTATCAATATCTGTAGTTAATGTAGAAAGAAAGGAAACAACTTTTTTATCATATCCCAAATCTGTCAAGCCCTTTTCTATTTGCTTTTTTGTAACTTTGTTTGTAAATAGAATTTGACATCTTGATTTGATAGTGTTTAAAACAGTGTTTAAATTCTCAGTAAAAAGTAATCCTATTGTATTCTGGGGAGGATCTTCCAAAAATTTGAGAATTGCGTTTGATGACTGTTTGTTCATCTTCTCTACACCATCAATTACAAATATCCTTGTTTCATTTTTAAAAGATGTTTTACTAAATTCTTTTTGTAAAGATGTTATTTCTTCTTTTTTTATAACTCCTGTTGATGAGTACAACCATTGAAGATTATATTTCTCTATGGCATCAGCCCTATGAATATATTCTTTATTATTTAGAGTGTTAATAGCATTAAGGACTATTTTTTCTCTTAAAGATCCTTCCTCACAAACTATCAAATATAAATGTGATAATTTATTATTCGCTTTAGCACTTTTGAAAAATTTATCTATGTTCATTTTTTACCTTATTGATTTCTAAAAGAACTTTGTTAACAATTTTTTCTATACTCATACTTCCATTGATTACTATTATTCTATCCCTATAATTTTTTGAAATTTCTAAATATCCTTCACGAACTTTTTCATGAAATGTTATTTTTTCTTGATCTAGCCGATCATTCTTTTCTCTAGATCTAATTCTTGAGATTCCAATTTTTGGATCAAGATCTATGTAAAATGTTATATCAGGCATGTGTTTTAGGGCAAAACTATTTATCTCCTTGATGTATGAGAAACCCAGTTTTCGGGCATACCCTTGATATGCAAAAGAACTATCAATAAATCTGTCGCAAAGAATTATATCAACTTTTTTCTTATTTGGAATTATTACATCAATTAAATGTTGTGTTCGAGATGCAGCATATAATAATGCTTCAGTATGATATGTAATATCTTTGTTTTTAACATCTAATAGTAATCTTCGAATTGACTCTGCAAAACGAGAGCCCCCTGGTTCTCTTGATATTAAAACAGAATAATTTTTTTTCAGTTCTTCCTCAACTAGTTTTATAATAGTTGTTTTTCCAGAGCCTTCAACACCTTCGAATGTAATAAACATTTTTACCTCTCATTATATATTATATCAATGAATACTTTATTTGTAATAAACTTTTTTTAAATATAATCCGCATGCCGGTGCACTAGGTATGTTAATATTTTTTTCTCTACTACTAAATACCTTTTTGATAAAATCCTTATCTTTTTTCCCCTTACCAATATCTAATAGTGTGCCAATCATTTTTCTTACCATATATTTTAGAAATGAATTCCCGTGAATTTCAAAGCTTAAAGATCTTTTCGATTCAGTTATCTTTACAGCGAAGATTGTCTTATTGGTAGGTTTTGGAATATCGTTTTTAGAAAAATTTTTGTAGTCATGATTTCCTACAAAATCCAATGCTGCCTCTTTCATTTTTTCATAGTCTAAATTCTTTATATAAATTGAATAATTTCTATCAAAAACACTTAAACTTTTTTTTGAAATTCTATATACATATTTTTTTGATTTGGCACTATGTCTTGCATGAAAATTATCTGAAACTTTTTTTACTTTTTTGATGACTATATCTTTTGAAATTGATCTATTTAATATTTCTTTTATTTGATTTCCTTTGATTTCAAATTCTAAATCAAAATGAATACACTGACCTATTGCATGAACACCCTTATCAGTTCTTCCAGAGGCAAAAATTTTTATTTCTTTTTTGAAAACACTGCAAAGAGTTTGTTCAATTTCCCTTTGAATTGTTTTCTTGTTAGGTTGTTTTTGGAAACCATTATACTTTGTGCCATCATAGCTTATTTCACATAAATATCTCATTATATTAAAGTCAAGACAAGTATTACAAAAAAAACCAATATTGTACATGAAATAAGAATATAATCACCACTATGGCTTTTAAATATATCTACACTTGTTCTTTCCTCTCCAACGACATATCCTCTAACTTCCATTGCGTTTGCTAGATCTTCAGATCTTTGAAATGAAATTACAAAAATTGGAATTAAAAGACTTATAATTTGTTTAATTTTTTTATTTAATTTACTATATTTAAAATCAAGCCCCCTTGAAGCTTGTGCTTTTATGATTTTATCTGTTTCTTCAAGCAATGTCGGAATGAATCGCAATGTAAGAGAGATCATCATTGCAATCGATTCAACTGGCAACTTTATGAGTTTAAATGGTTTCAATACTTTTTCTAAGCCTTGATTTAGTTCTGTAGTTTTTGTTGTGTGAGTTAGTATTGATGTAAGAATGATTAAGTTGACTATTCTTAAGAATATAAACAAAGACCTTATCAAGCTTTCTTGATAAAGAGTTACTGAATAACTATAAAAATTTCCATAATATAAAATATATTGTAAGTAAAAAACCAAAAAAAGACTTATAAAAAAATATGACACTCTATATCTTATTTTTCTTTTAGTCAAATTATAAAACAATAGCCAAACTAATATAGCCGGAACACTTGTCAAAGATATATTAAATGTAAAATTACCAATAATATTATTAGAATCACCTTGAACATATAAAATTTGAATAAAAATAGTGAATGTTATTAAAAATAAAATAGGTCTTAATCCTGCAAGAATTTTAATTAATGGTAGTTTACAAGAAATTACAACAGTAAAGCTCAAAAAAAGCAAAAAAACTAGAATATATATATTTATATAGTTAGTATTCACTGGAACTATAAATATGCAAAGCATAATAATAAAAATAGAGATAATTTTTGTGGAGGGGTTTATATTATGAAACCAGGATTTTCCTGGGATGTATTTTCCTATTGGGATTAAATTCATTTCGATACCTCTATAAGATGATTAAATAAACTATCAATGTCGTATACATCCTTAAATGGAGTATTTATTTTCTTGTTTAAAAATCTCATTATTTTCAATGATGTTGGATATTCCAAAGAAAAATTATTGAATTCTTTGTTTTGAAAGAGATCCTCTTTTCCACCATCGTAACTTATTTTTCCATTCTTCATTACAATAATTCTCTTTGCATATTTTGCTAATAAATCAATATCATGAGATATTACAATAATTGTTTTATTTTCTGATAAATGAATATCGTTGATAACTTTCATAAGAGTATTTTGACCTTCCGGATCAAGTCCTCTAGTCGGTTCATCAAGGATTAAAATTTCAGGTGTCATAGCTAAAACACCTGCAATTGCAACCCTTCTCATTTCTCCACCACTGATTTTAAACGGAGATTTGTTTAATAGCTTTTCACCTATTCCAACAGCTTTTGCAGACTTTTTTGCTAAATCCATCGCTTTCTTTTCATTAATCTTTAAATTGGTTGGTCCAAACATTATATCCTTTAAAACTGTCTCTTCAAATAGTTGATATTCTGGAAATTGAAAAACTAAACCAACTTTTTGTCTTATTTTGTTCACCATTTTTTTGTTTTTAAATGGGATTTCTGTATTAAATATAATACTTTTTCCTTCGGTCGGTTCAAGCAAACCATTCATTAGTTGGACCAAAGTTGATTTTCCACTTCCTGTTTCTCCACAAATTCCTATAAATTCACCTTTTGATTTTATTGATAAAAAAACTTTCTCTAAGGCATTATAGGAGTGATTCATGTTTTTGTAATTATATTTTACATTTTTAAATTGTATTCCCATAGAGCCTCCAAAATTTCTTTAGATATCTTTTTGTTATTTTTCATTAAATCGTATAATTTGTATTGTTCAGGAAGTACTATCTTTGACGTTGATAAAATTTCTCTATTTTGAAAGATATTTTTTGGACTATCATATGATATAACTTTTCCCTTTTTTAAAACTACCATTTTATTTGCTAATTTTGCTAAATTTAAATTATGCGTTATCATCAAAACTGTTATGTTATCTTGTTGATTAATCTCTTTTATCAAATTTATAACGTCTTGTCTGCCTTTTGGATCAAGCATTGATGTTGCCTCATCAAAAATAATTATTTCCTGACTCATAGCGAGTGCACCAGCAATTGCAACCCTTTGTTTTTGACCTCCTGAAAGTTGATGAGGTTCTTTATCGAGATATCTATTCATCCCAACTTTTTTTGAATAAAAAATAACTTTATTCTTTATTTCTTTTTGTTCTAGGCATTGATTTTCTAAACCAAAAGCAATATCATGCTTTACTGTAGAACCAACAAATTGATTGTCTGGATTTTGAAAAACAATTCCTATTTTTTTTCTGATTTCATGTACATTTGACGAATTCAACTCAATATCATCAATATAAATTTTTCCAGAGTAATTTTCTAAAAGTCCTACCATGGCTTTAGCAAGTGTTGATTTTCCTGAACCATTGTGACCTACTACAGATACAAAAGAACCTCTTTCTATATCTAAAGAAATTTTATCTAACGCTTTGGTTTTATTGTCATAAGAATAAGTTAAATCTCTTATTTTAATCATTTATCACCTTTAAAACTAAAATACTTAGTCTATTTTTTTCTCTCTACTAACATTACTTTATTCAATGTTAAGAGATTATTTGTGCTTTCCAAAATTTTAATTAGATGAATGTTATCACTTGGTTCTCCAAAAATTCTATATGCTAATTCAGGGTGGTCAATAAATGGATTTTTATTATTAGTATATTGAAAAATAACATTATTTCTATTAGCTTCAAAATCATCAACAGGATCTTCTTCATGCCATTGTAAAAATAATTGAATGTTACCTACCAAGTCAATATTAATCTCCCACATGATTGTCATATACATTACAATTCTTGCAATATCTCCTCTATCTTCATCCCCAGGATACCAACCTCCTGTATTATGATTACCATATTCACTTGATCCATTTGAATAAGTAAATCTACTATTTCCTCTTGAACTATTTACTGATGGATTACACGGCCTCAAATTGTGAATATCGTCTTTACTAATTTCATTTGGTAATTTCGATTGAGGCCAAACATGTTCTCTATTCCATGTTCTTCCCCCATCCCACTCGCTTCTTACACTTTCTCTATTGTAAACCAATATTACATTTTCAGCTCTATCTGGATCTTCATCACTATCTTGAAGAATATCTCTAGCATATCCATAACTAGTATAAGTGTAATTTTGAATTAAACTTTGTAATTCATTATATAACTCACTATCAGACAAACCTTGGAGGGTTTCATAGTATCCACTGTATGTAATTGCTTTAAATATCGCTGTAATTGATATATCATCATTTATTTGAAAATTAAGTTCTAAAACATCACCTTGCTCATTTATCCAATGAGAAAATTCATACCCTTCTCTTTCAGGTATATCTAATTCAATTAGTACTATAGGACCATCAAAATACTCTATCTGTTCTTGGTCTCCAATAATTATTGTCACAAAAAAACCAGTATCAATAATTTCCTCAAAAACTGCGATTAATGTAGTATTCTTGTCTAAAACTAATTCTAAAGATAAGCTATTTCCTTCAAAATCAATCCATTCTTTAAATATATATCCTTCTTTTACTGGTTTTACAATATTATCAAGTTTAACTGGCTCATAATATATTAAAACCTCTTCAACTCCATCGACATTTATTGTTATTTCAAAAAAATGTACATCTTCATTCCCTATAACTAAAACATCTAATTTTTTAGATTGTGTCTCATTATGATAACTTAATGTAACCGTAAGTGTAACAAGAGTATTTACATCGGGCCTAGTAATTATACCCTGTGATGATACAACTTCAACATTATCACTGCTCCAAGTTACTTTTATTTCGCTATTTGAAACTTCAGTTGGAAGAGTAAGGTTTTGAGTTACTTGAAATTGGGAATCACCCTCTTGATATTGAATAGCCACTTCGTTTATGTAATCATTTAGATCAATATTATTTATGATACAAGCATTTAAAAATATAACGAATAATAGTATCAGTATCTTTCTCATAAAACTCCTTATTTTAGAAAAAGACTAGTTGATTACTAGTCTTTAGCTCAATTCTATTATTGCCATTGGTGCACCATCACCTCTTCTAGGGACAGTCTTTATTATTCTGGAGTAACCACCTTTTTTTTCTTTGTATCTTGAACCTAGCTCAGAAAATAATTTTTGAAGTGCAGTTTGTCCATCTTTAACTTTTTCATTTCTAACCGTCTCACCAGCTAACCTTCTTGAACTCAGTGAATCTTTTTTTGCTAGTGTTATCATTTTGTCAATGAGCTTTTGAAGTTCAAATGCTTTTGATTCTGTAGTTACAATTCTTTCATGAATAATTAGATCTGTTACTAAATCTCTCAGTAAGGCTTTTCTTTGATGGCTATTTCGACTAAGTTTTGAATAACTCATTTATCCGACTCCTTTTCACTACTTAAAAATGAAATGTCTTTATTAGTTGGATGCTCAAATTCAAGATCATGTTCTGCTAGTTTTTCTTTGAGTTCTTTAAATGATTTTCTTCCTAAACTTCTTAATCTCATTACATCCTCTTCTGTTAATTTTAGAATTTGAGATACTGTATAAATTCCAGATCTTTTTAGAGCATTAAATAATCTAACAGACAAATCTAATTGTTCAATTTTCATTTCAAGTTTTTTATTCATTGGTTCTTCAACAGCTTCATATATAAAATCTTGTTCTCCAGCAGTTTCACTTATTTCAACTAGAGCTTCAAAGTGATCAATTAGCATTTTTGAAGCCAAAGCAAGCGCTTCTTTTGAATCCATTGCTCCATTGGTTGATATATCAAGAGTTAACTCGTCCATATCACCTCTAGTTTTTTCAACGTGATATGAGACCCTAGTAACAGGTGCATAAACTGAATCAATTGCAATAACCCCTTTTTCATTTCTAGAAAATGATTTGTTAGTATCTGCATTTACATATCCTACACCTCTTCTTACTGTAACTTCAAGCATTAACTTGCCTTTTGATGAAAGGTGCGCTATAACTTGATCTTCATTGATTATTTCAACTCCATCAACATTGTCAAAATTTTCAGCTGTAACTGTGCCTTCTCCCATGAATGTTAATTCAAGTTTTTGTTCAAATCTTGGATCTTCTGATGCAACCTTAAATACAACTTTTTTGAGGTTAAGAATAATTCCCATAACATCTTCAACAACACCTTCAATTGTTGAAAATTCATGCTCAACTCCCTCAATTTTTACGTTTACTATAGCTGCTCCAGGTAAAGAAGACAATAACACTCTTCTTAAAGCGTTACCTAATGTAATTCCATATCCTCTTTCAAGAGGTTTAATTAAAAAATTACCTGTGTAACCGTCGTTAGAAATTTCAACAACGGATGTTGGTTTTTCAAATTTTAAATCTTTCAATTTATTTTCCCCCTTATCCTCTTGGCCTTTTTGGCGGTCTACAACCATTGTGAGGCACTGGTGTGACATCTTTAATTGATGTGATTTCTAGACCTGCAGCTTGAATAGATCTTATCGCTGCTTCTCTACCGGGACCAGGACCTTTAACCTCAATTTCAACTTTTAACATACCAAATCCCATGGCTGATTTTGCAGCAGCCTCTGCTGACATTTGAGCTGCAAAGGGTGTTGATTTTCTACTCCCCTTAAAACCTAACGCTCCAGCACTACTCCACGTTACAGCATTTCCATCCAAGTCAGTTATTGTTACAATCGTATTATTAAATGTAGTATGAATGTGAGCAATTCCCATTGGAATATTCTTTTTTACTTTTCTTTTACCTGTTCTTTTTTTAGCCATTTTTCATACCTCGCTATTTCTTCTTAACAACTGACGCTTTTTTACCTTTTCTGGTACGTGAGTTGTTTTTAGTATTCTGACCTCTCGAAGGTAAGCCTTTTCTATGTCTCATACCTCTGTATGAACCTATCTCCATTAGTCTTTTTACATTTAATGTGACTTCTCTTCTTAAGTCACCCTCAATAGTTAGTTTTAATATCTCTTGTCTGAGTCTTTTTAATTCGTCTTCACTCAATTTGTTAACACGAATCGATTCATCAACTTTTGCATTTTTTAAAACTTCTTTTGATTTTGATGGTCCAATACCAAAAATATAAGTCAATGCTACAACAACTCTTTTATTTCTTGGTATATCCACACCTGCTATTCTTGCCATATTTTCTCCTTAATTATCCTTGTCTTTGATTATGTCTTCTATTTTTTTTGTTTATAACGTATACTTTGCCTTTTCTTCTAACAATTATGTCGTCTTCACTTCTTTTTTTTACTGATGCTTTTACTTTCATAAAAATCTCCTTTTATCTTTTTCTATATGTTATTCTTCCACGTGATAGATCATATGGTGACAGCTCAACAGTTACTTTGTCACCAGGTAAGATGCGTATATTGTGGATACGGATTTTACCAGATACGTGTGCAATAACTATATGTCCATTTTGAACAAGTTCAACCTTAAATTTAGTATTAGGAAGAACTTCGATTACCTTCGCTTCTACTTCAATTACATCACTTTTCGCCATGCATTACCTCCTCTCTCATTGTTAAAACTTCACATCCGTTTTCATTTATTAAAACCATGTGTTCGTAGTGAGCACTAGCTTTTTTGTCTTTTGTAACAACTGTCCAGCCATCCTTTAAAATACTAATTTCTTTTGAACCAATATTCACCATTGGTTCTATGCATATTGTCATTCCCGATTTTAAAATAGGGGTTTGGTTTGTTGTCTTAAAATTTAATACTTGTGGTTCTTCATGCAAGTTCCTGCCTATCCCATGTCCTGTGAACTCCTCTACTATACCATAACCATAATAATTTATGTGTTTTTCAATTGCATCAGAGATTTCAGATACTCGCTTACCTGGTTTTGCGGCTTCAATACCTTTATAAAGAGATTCCTCAGTAACCCTTAGCAATTTTAATTTATCCTCAGAAACATTTCCTACAGGATATGTTTTTGCACAATCCGCATAATATCCTTTATATTTCAAACCAATATCTATGCTTATAATATCTCCATCTTTTATAAATACTTCTTTTTTTGGTATTCCGTGGATAACCTCATGATTAATAGATGTACAAATGGATTTTGGAAACCCTTGATATCCTTTAAAGGCTGGAATTGCTTTGCACTCAAGAATTAAACTCTCCGCTTTTGAATCAATTTCTTCAGTGCTAGTTCCTGGAGTTATTAATTTTTCAACTTCTTCAAAGACTTCTACTAAAATTTTCGAAGCCTGTCTCATTATTGAGATTTCATATTCTGATTTAATTGAAATCATCACTTTTCTCCAAGACTTCTAATATTTGATTGTGTGTATTTTCAATTGATCCCGATCCGTCTATCAAACTATAAGTATTAAATTTTTCATAGTACTTTATCATTGGGCTAGTAACACTCTTGAAAACCTCAAGTCTTTTTAAAATTGTTTTTTTCATATCGTCTTTTCTTTGATATAACTTATCCCCACAAACATCACATAAACCAAATTTCCTTGGGGGTCTAAATTTTATATGATAAACTTTCTTACACTTTTTACATACTCTCCTCCCCTCTACTCTTGAAGCAATAATTTTCTCATCAGCATCAATCATGAGTATTGAGTCGATCTTGATTTTTCTATTAGATAGCATTTTTTCAAAAGCCTTCGCTTGAATGATGTTTCTTGGATATCCATCAAATAAAAATCCTCTATTTATTCTTTTATTTTGAAGGGTCTCTTCTACAAGTGCATTAGTAATGTTGTCTGGAACAAGATTTCCGCCATTTATGTATTCTTTTGCCAGTCTTGCAAGTTCATTATTTTTATCAAACATTTCTCTAAATATATCACCAGTTGATATGTGCTCTAGGTTAAATCTATTTTGAATAAGCTTTGCTGCAGTCCCTTTTCCAACTCCGGGTGGACCAATAAGTATAATATTCATAATGAAGTATCAATCAAATATTCCACTGTAAGTTTCTTGATTAGCATCTGTTTCGATTTGTTCAGTTGTCTGTAAAGCCACACCAACAATGATTAATAATGATGTGCCGCCTAGTGTAATAGCTTGTGCTTCAGATGCATTAAAACCAAAAACCAATGATGTAAGTAATGGCATTACAGCTAATATAACAAGGTAAGCTGTACCTATAACCGTAATTTTAAACAATAATTTAGCAACATAGTCTTTTGTCTCCTCGCCCGGTCGCACACCAGGTATGTATGCATTACCTTTGGATAAATTCTCTGATATTTTATGTGGGTTAACCATTAAAAACGCGTAGAAGAATGAAAAAACAATTATTAAAATTACGAATAGAATAAAACCAATTGGCTCAGTATAGGTAAATATCGATTGTATCCAATTCACAAGAGAGTTTGATGAATTTTGTGATGCTAAACCTACAACTGTTAATGGAATACTTAAAATTGTCTGAGCAAATATAACTGGAATTACTCCAGAACTATTTATTTTCATTGGTATATTAGAATCGGATTTGCCTTTTCTATTTGCATACTGAACCGGAATTTTTCTTGTAGCTGCTTGCATATAGACAACACCTAGAAGAATTCCAAAATAAATAAGAATAATTAATAGGAATGTAGCCAAATCCCAAAAAGTTGAATCTGCGGGTGATATATATTTAGTCCATAAGGTTGTCCACATAGAAGGTAAACTTGTGACAATACCTGCAACAATAAGAATTGATGTACCGTTTCCTACACCTTTTTTTGTGATTAGATCAGCGAAGAAGATTGATATTGCTGTTCCACCTGCGATTACAAGCGCCATATAGAAGTAAAAGAAATATCTATACTGAGATATAATTGATGCTTCAATTGAAGGAATTATAACACTTCCGTTTACACTGATTCCTATTATTAGGGCAAACCCTTGGATGAAAGCTAATCCAACAGCTAGATACCTAGTAATTTGATTTAACTTTCTTTTTCCTGTTTCACCTTGTTCACTCCACTCTTTAAATGAAGGAACAACCATTTGAAGCAATTGTATTGCTATCGATGCTGTAATGTAAGGTGATATTCCTAATGCCATAATAGAAAACCTTGATAGTGCTTGTCCACTAAAATTATTTAATATTGCTATGAAGCTTCCACTTGTATTTATGAATCTTGTAATTTGCTCTGTATCAAAAAGCGGAACTGTTATGTAACTTAAAAATCTGATTATAGCAATAATCAAAAGAGTTATGGCAAATCTTGTCATTATTCTTTTGTTACTTAATACATTAAGAATTCTACTCCACACTCTAAATCACCTCTGCTTTGCCACCAGCTTTTGTAATAGCTTTTAATGCTACCTTGGAAAATTTATTTGCTTGAATGGTTAGTGGTTTATTGATTTTTCCATTTGCAAGAATTTTTAATCCTGAAAGTCTTTTTTTAATCACTTTCATTTCAATAAGTTTATCAATATTAATTATTTCATTCTCTTTAAAAACATTTAATTTGTCAAGATTAACCACTGCATACTCTTTTCGATTGACATTTCTGAATCCTCGTTTAGGTATACTTTGAAATAAAGGTAACTGACCGCCCTCAAATCCCGGTCTTACACCTCCGCCAGATCTTGCTTTTTGTCCTTTGTGACCTTTTCCGGAGGTTTTACCTGTTCCACTTCCTGCGCCTCTACCTAATCGTTTTCGGTTCTTTTTTGATCCTTCGACTGGTTTTAATTGATTTAACATTTTAACCCCCCTATTTTAAGTTCTCAACAGTAACAAGATGAGATATAGTCCTAATCATCCCTGATATTTGATCATTTAGATTTTTCTCTACAGTTTGATTTATTTTTTTTAAACCAAGAGCATACGCTGTTTTGACTTGGTTTGGCTTTCTACCTATCAAACTTTTTTTAAGAGTAACTTTTACTTTCATTTAACTAACCTCTCTTTATCAAGTCCTCGCATTTTTGCTACTTGATCGGCTGTTCTTAATTCAGATAACCCTGAAAAAGTTGCACGAATCATATTTATTGGAGTTGAAGTTCCAACTGATTTTGCCAATATATCATTTACTCCCGCAAGCTCAAAAATTGCTCTAACGGCTCCCCCTGCAATTATACCTGTACCTTCAGAAGCCGGTCTCAAAACAACTTGTCCAGCACCAAACTTTCCTATAACAGCGTGGGGAATTGTATTGTTAACAACCGGCACAGTAATAAGTTGATTTTTCGCAGTTTCAATTGCCTTTTTTATTGCGTCAGGAACTTCTTGTGCTTTACCCGTTCCGAATCCAACTTTTCCCTTCTTGTCACCAATAACGACAATAGCTGCAAATCGGAATCTTCTACCACCTTTAACAACCTTAGTAACTCTATTTATTGATACTACTTTTTCTTCAAATTGTTTCTCTTTGCTATCTCTTACGCGATCTCTTGGCATATATAATTTCTCCTTCTAGAATTTAAGTCCTGATTTTCTTGCTGATTCAGCGAGAAATCTAACTTTTCCGTGATATAAATAACCACCTCTATCAAATACAACACTGTCATATCCATTTTCTTTTGCTTTTGTACCAAACTTACTACCTATTTCTTTTGCAGTTTTGATATTGTTAGACTTAAGACCTAGTTCCCTAGTGCTCATAGACATAAGAGTTTTATGGTTTTCATCATCGATGAGTTGAAGAAAATAACCCTTGTTTGATCTGAAAACACTAAATCTGGGCCTTTCTTTTGTCCCAAAAATTATTTTTCTAAGTCTTAAATGCCTTTTAAGTCTCATTTTATTCTTTGATTGTTTTTTTATCATATTAGTATCTCCTTTTAAGCAGCAGTTTTCCCTGCTTTTCTTGGTACATATTCTCCAACATATCTAATACCTTTACCTAGGTACGGTTCAGGTTTTCTAACAGCTCTTATTTGTGCTGAAAACTGACCAACAACTTGTTTATCTATTCCCTTAACTGTAATCTCCGTATTTTTTGGTATATCTACAGATACCCCGTCAGGAATTTTCAGTTCAACTGGATGTGAATAGCCCATACTTAAAACTACTAAGTTTCCTTTAAGAGCAGCTCTGTATCCTACTCCTTTTATTTCTAATTTCTTTTCAAATCCCTTACTGACACCAATTATATTATTATTTAAAATTGCTCTTGAAGTTCCATGAATTTTTCTATTAAAAATTTCATTATTAGGTCTTGAAACAGTCAAAACTTTTTCATTTATATTCAAGGATAACGCATTGTTCAAAATGAAAGTCAACTCACCTTTTGGTCCTTTAACAACAACATTGTTCTTTTCATCTACCTTAACAGTCACTCCTTCAGGTAAATGTATCGGTTTGTTTCCAACTCTAGACATAAAACTCTCCTTTACCAAACATACGCAAGAACTTCACCACCAACACTTGATGTTCTTGCATTATGATCTGTCATTACTCCCTTTGATGTCGATATTACAGCGACACCTAGGCCATTTAAAACTCTTGGCAAATTTTGATGTGTTGAATAAACTCTCAAACCGGGTTTAGAAATTCTTTTGAGCCCTTTTATAACTCTGTCTTTTCCAGGTGTGTATTTAAGTGACACTATTATTTTACCTTGAGGTTTACTTTTTATAAGGTTAAAATCAACTATAAAACCTTCCTGTTTTAACACATTAAGGAAATCTGTTTTTAATCTTGATGCTGGAATTTCAACCTTTTCATGTTTCATTCTATTTGCATTTCTAATTCTTGTTAACATATCTGCTATCGGATCTGTCATACTCATATATATATCCCCCCTACCAACTTGCTTTTTTCACACCAGGCAATTCGCCTTTGTGAGCCAATTCACGGAATTTGATTCTTGATAAACCAAATTTTCTAATGTATCCTCTGGGTCTTCCATCAATAGAGTCTCTGTTTCTAATTCTAGTCTTAGATGCATTTCTAGGTAACTTTTGTAACCCCAAATAATCTTTTTTTGCTTTTAACTCATCAACTTTTGACTTGTATCTTGCAACTATTTCTTTTCTTTTTTCATTTTTCATGATTTTTGATTTTTTTGCCATATTAATTCTCCTTACGTTTGAATGGAAATCCAAAACTTTTTAGTAGTTCTCTTCCCTCTTGATCAGTTTTCGCAGTTGTGACAACAACAACATCCATTCCTCTTATTTTCTTCACTTTATCAAGATTGACCTCTGGAAATATAATTTGTTCTTTGATACCCAGTGTGTAGTTTCCTCTTCCGTCAAATGAATCCGATGATAGTCCGCGAAAATCTCTAACCCTAGGAAGCGCAACAGAAATCATTTTTTCTAAGAAATAATACATTTTAGCACCACGTAGTGTAACTTTTACCCCAATATGCATTCCTTCTCTTAATTTAAAATTTGATATTGATTTTTTTGCTTTTATAGTTTGTGGTTTTTGTCCTGAGATAACAGAAAGCTCTTCTACTGCATCATCTAATGCTTTAGAATTGAATACTGCATCTCCTACACCCATATTCAAAACTATCTTATTAATTTTAGGAACTTGCATTACTGATGAATATTCGAATGATTTCATCATTTTGGGAGTAATCTCTTTAAGATACTTATTTTTTAGATTTTCCATTTTATCCTCACTTATCTAATTGAACCTTTGATTTGCTTGTAAATCTTTTCTTTTTACCATCAATTAATTTGTAAAATATTCTGGTTGGTTTTTCAGTTTTAGGATCTAAAATTGCTACATTTGATGCATTAATTGGTGCTTCAAATTCCTTAATACCACCCTTATCGTTAGCCTGTTTTGGTCTTACGTTTTTCTTGACGATATTAACACCTTCAACTAAAACACGATTTGACTTTGGAAAGACCTTAATAACCTTTCCAGTATTAAGAATTTTATTGCCTTTCTTATCATTCTTATATTTATGACTTCCTGCAATTACTACAACATTATCTCCTGCTTTGATTTGCATATTCATATCCTCCTATAGAACTTCCGGTGCAAGTGAAACGATTTTCATGAATTTTTTTTCTCTCAATTCTCTAGCAACAGGACCAAATATTCTTGTACCTCTAGGTGTTTGATCCTCCTTGATTATTACAGCAGCATTTTCATCGAACTTTATATTGGAACCATCTTTTCGTCTCAAGCCTTTTCTAGTTCTAACAATAACAGCTCTTAAAACCTCACCTTTTTTAACCATTCCAGAAGGTGCTGCTTTCTTAACTGTAACTGTTACAACATCACCAATATTTGCATATCTTCTTCTTGTACCTCCAAGAACTTTTATGACTAAAACTTCTTTTGCACCTGAATTATCTGCAATATTTAATCTACTTTCTTGTTGAATCATAATACCCTCCTAAACAAGCTCTGTTTTTTCTAAAACTTTTAATAAGTTAAATCTTTTAGTTTTAGATAATGGTCTTGTCTCTGTAATTGAAACCAAATCACCAACTTTTGCTAATCCCTTCTCATCGTGAGCGTGAAACTTTTTAGTGACTTTAACTCTCTTACTATAAAGTGGAGATTTCTTAAATGTTTCAACAAGGACAGAAATAGTTTTATCCATTTTATCTGAAACAACAACTCCGGTAAATACTTTACTTTTTCTATTCATACTTATCACCTATTCATTCCTTCAGCTATTATTGTTTTTATTTGTGCTATCATTCTTTTAACTTGCTTAATTCTTGCAGTATTTTCAAGCTGTCCGACAGCAAGCTGAAAACGCAAGTTAAACAATTCACTTTTTAGCTCTGATACGCGTTTTTCCATATCTTCATATTTTATTTTTCTAAGTTCTTTAGCTTTCATTGTTCATCACCTTTTTAACAATCTTTGTTTTGATAGGTAACTTATGAGATGCTAATCTTAAGGCTTCTTTTGCAATTTCATCAGAAACACCTTTAATTTCAAACATTACTTTACCTTTCTTAACAACAGCTACCCAATGATCTGGTGCACCTTTACCTGAACCCATTCTTACTTCAAGTGGTTTTTTTGTTTTAGCCAGATGAGGAAATATATTAATCCATACTTTACCCAATCTTTTCATATGTCTTGTCATTGCAACACGTGCAGCTTCGATTTGTCTATTTGTTATCCATGCCCCTTCCATAGCTAGTAAAGCATAATCACCATTAATTATTGAACTGTTTTTTGCTTTACCTTCATAACTCACGCGGTGGGGTCTTCTAAATTTTGTTCTTTTAGGCATTAACATATCTATCTTTTACCTCCGCTGTTATTATTAAAATTTGAATTTCTTGGTGGTCTTCTTCTTCTTCTACCATTAAAATTTCTTGAGGCTTTTTCATCTTGCCTTCTGTGAAGTTGTTCTCTTGTTTGCCCAGGTAAAACTTCACCATTATATACCCAAACTTTTATACCAAGTATACCGTATGTTGTGTTTGCCTGATGTACTGCATAATCGATATCTGCTCTCAGTGTATGCAATGGAACTTGACCTTCAGAATAACCTTCACTTCTTGCCATTTCTGCTCCACCTAATCTTCCAGATACTAGTGTTCTTACACCTTTAGCTCCAGCCTTCATTGCTCTAGAAATAGCAATCTTTTGAGCTCTTCTAAATGAAGCCCTGTTTTCTAATTGTTCAGCTATATTCTGCGCAATCAAGGTGGCAATTCTTTCTGGTCTTCTAATTTCGATAACGTTAAAAATAATTTCTTTAGAAACTAATTTCTTTAATTTTGAAACAACTTTATTTTTTGTAGCTGCTTCTCGTCCAAAAACTACACCGGGTTTAGCTGTATGTAATGAGATTTTGACTCTATCTGAACCACCTCTACCCTTTAACCTTTCGATTTGAATTTGAGAAACTAAGGCCTTTTTATAAAAGGTGTATAGGTAATTTCTTATCTTTGAATCTTCTTTTACCAACTCAGGAACGATATTTTTATCAGCGAACCATTTTGATTCCCAACCCCTTATGATTCCAAGTCTCATACCTACTGGATTTACTTTTTGTCCCATATTAGCTCTCCTTCTCGGCAACAACTACCGTTATATGACACGTTCTTTTTTTTATGATGTCACCTTTTCCTTTTGCTCTAGGAAGCAATCTTTTAAGTCTCGCCCCTTCGTTAACATATACTTCTTTAACGAATAAGTCTTCTAACTTTTTATTATTGTTGTTCTCTGCATTTGCTACTGCGCTATTCAAAACCTTTAAAATCACAGGACTAGCAGCTCTAGGTGTAAACATTAAAATTGCCCTTGCCTCTTTTATCTCTTTTCCTCTAATGAGATCAACAACTAAACGTGCTTTTCTTGGAGCTATTCTAATCGTGTTTGCTTTTGCTATCATTAAATCCTCCCGTTAAGAAACTTTCTTATCGGACTTATTATGTCCTCTATATGTTCTTGTTGGTGCAAATTCTCCCAATTTATGTCCTACCATATCCTCTGTTATGTAAACTGGAACATGCTCTTTCCCATTGTGAACAGCAATTGTATGTCCAACAAATTCAGGAAAAATTGTAGACCTTCTAGACCATGTTTGTATAACTTTTTTTTCATTCTTGTTGTTGAGTTTATTTACTTTTTCAAGCAAATGTAAATCTACAAATGGACCTTTTTTTAACGATCTTCCCATATTGTCCCCCTATTTTGTTCTTCTACGAACAATTAATGCGTTCGAAGATTTATTCTTTTTACGAGTTTTTAAACCTCTTGCTTTTTTTCCCCACGGTGTCATTGGTGATTTTCTACCAACTGGAGCTCGACCCTCTCCTCCGCCGTGTGGATGGTCATTTGGATTCATTACTGATCCACGAACCGTTGGCTTTATACCCATATGTCTTTTTCTACCTGCTTTACCAATGTTAACAAGTTCCCACTCTTCGTTTCCAACTTCTCCGATTGTAGCTCTACATGTAGAAAGTATTTTTCTAACTTCCCCAGACTGCAGCCTTATTAAGATGTACTTTTCTTCTCTACCCAAGATTTGTGCAGAGGATCCAGCACTTCTTGAAATTTGCCCGCCTTTACCAGGACGCATCTCAATGTTATGAATTGTAGTTCCAACCGGTATATTCTTTATAGGAAGCGAATTCCCAGTTTTAATATCAACCTTTTCACCAGACATAACCAAAGCACCAACTAGTAAGCCTTTTGCGGCGATAATGTATCTTTTTTCTCCATCTGCGTAATGAAGCAAAGCAATATTAGAACTTCTATTTGGATCATACTCAATAGATGCAACTTTAGCTGGAATGTTATCCTTGTTTCTTTTAAAATCTATCAATCTATACTTTCTTTTGTTACCACCACCAACGTGTCTTACGGTAATCTTACCTTGATTATTTCTTCCGCCTGATTTATTGCTTCTTGTTGTTAATCTTTTCTCAGGTTTATTTCTAGTAATTTCTTCATACGTCAATGAAGACATATTTCTTCTTCCGTTAGTTGTTGGCTTGTAAACTTTTATTGGCATCTCAATTCTCCTTTACTTTAAACTGTAAATGCATCTATTTTTTGTCCCGACTTTATCTCTACAAAAGCTTTTTTATATGCTTTAGTGTAGCCCTCATATTTTCCGGTTCTTTTGAATTTAGGCTTCACATTAGACGTTCTCACCGATAAAACTTCAACTTTAAATATTTCTTCAACTGCTTTTTTAATCTCAACTTTATTTGCTTTAGGGTTAACTTTAAAAGTATACAGATTTGAATTTTCGATTAATTTTGTTGATCGCTCAGTAATTACTGGAGCACTTAAAATTCCGTAATATTTACTCATTTCTTAGGCTCTCCTCTAATTTTGTTAAAGCAGATTTGTCTACTATTAAATTCTTCGTCTTTAAGATATCGTATGTACTTGCATGGTCAACAGATGATAATTGAATATTTCTAATGTTTCTAGTTGATAATGCTAGTTTTTCAGAAATATCATCTAATAGTAGTAATGATTTGCCTTCAAGCGAATTTTTCTTGAGAACATCATAGAACACTTTGGTTTTGTGATTTTCTAAATCAAATCTATCAAAAACGTGTAGAGTATTATTCTTTACATGGCTTGATAAAGCTGAACGCAGAGCTAAAAGTTTAACTTTTTTATTTATTTTTACATTATACTTTCTGGGTTTAGGTCCAAATGTTACTCCGCCTGATCTCCATATTGGTGATCTTGATGAACCGTGTCGAGCCCTACCTGTACCTTTTTGTCTCCAGGGCTTTTTTCCACCACCTCGAACTTCTGATCTGTCTTTTGTACTTGCGTTTCCTTGTCTCATAGCAGCCCTTTGTGCTCTTACCACTTCATACATAGCTTGCTGATGAGGATCTAAACCGAATACAAAATCTGACAAAACTATTTCTTCAACTTTATTTCCATCGTAATTTTTAACAGTAATTTTAGGCATTTTGAGCTCCTTTGACATTCTTTTTGACTGAATCTTTTATTACAACCATTCCATGTTTAGGTCCTGGGATGTGGCCTGAGATCAATAAAACGTTGTTTTCTAAATCAACATTGAAAACTCTTAGATTCTGTACAGTTGTTTTTTCAGCACCCATATGTCCTGGAAGATTTTTACCTTTTAGTTTTCCTTTGATTGGCCCCATTGAACCAGGTCCTCTGTGATATCTTGAACCATGTGACATGGGTCCTCTGCTTTGATTATGTCTCTTAATTGATCCAGCAAAGCCTTTTCCCTTTGAAGTTCCTGTAACATCAACAAAATCACCTTCCTTAAACATTGCTGCATTAAGTACGTCTCCAACTTTTAAATTTTTGGTGTAATCATCCTCTAAGGAGTACCTAATTTCTCTCACAAATTTTTTTGGATTTGTATTGGATTTTTTAAAATGACCGACTTCAGTTTTCTTAACTTGATTATTTTTTTTATCTAGATATCCAAGCTGTAAAGACAAGTACCCATCATTCTCTATTGTTTTTTTCTGTAATATTATATTGTCCTCGATGTGTACAAGAGTAACAGCTTTTACATATCCATTAGAATCAAAAACTTGAGTCATTCCTAATTTTTTTCCTAAAATACCTCTTAACATTTTAATTCTCCTTTGTTATTTCTTAAGAACGATGTCAATACCTGACGGCAGATCAATATCCATTAAAGCACTAATTGTCTTGGGATTTGGGTCAAGAATCTGAATAAGTCTTTTATGAGTTCTTCTTTCAAATTGCTCTCTTGAATCTTTATTAACATGAGGACTTCTCAGTATTGTAAAAATTTCTTTTTCTGTAGGTAAGGGCACTGGTCCTTGGACATTAGCTCCCGTTCTTGTTGCACTATCAACAATCTTCTTTGCAGCTTGATCCAATAATTTATGATCATATGCTTTTAACCTTATTTTAATTAAATCAGTAGATTTTGCCATTCTAGTCCTCCTAAAATAATATTACAATATATTTGATATAGACAACGTCAATCCGTGTGCCAATATAAATACATATGTACTTCAAACAGCTTTGTTATTATATTACAAGAATAAACAAAAATCAAGGTATACACGCAAACTTTTTTAAAAAATAATTTTTAAATAATAATTTATCATATTAGAAGTACCTTTATTTATTGTGATTTCGCTTCATCAGTTGATCATCCAGTTGTTATCCCTCGCTGTGAGAATGTGAAGCCATGCGCCTTATCCTTCTTCACTTGGACCGCAAAAGTTACGCTGCGTTAGATCCTCTGTCTTTGCTATAGGTAAAATCCGGTAATACTCGCCCTTTTTGTCCTCCTGATACACCCTTCTTTCTTTTAATCTTCGTATCTCTATTTATTGTGATTTCGCTTCATCAGTTCATCTATATATATACTTTATCCAAATTTTAATTGATTAGTTATTCCAGTTTAAAATATTAATTATAAATTTACCTAGTATTATTTAGATTATGATTTAATTAATAATTCATATAATTTATTATTCTATTTAGATAATTTTATTGTTAATTAGCTTTATATAGACCTTCGTATAATATTCTATCTATGATTTTATCAACTTACTACTCTATTTCAACAAATTACTTAGAAAATAGCTTGGTATAAACCTTCGTATAATATTCTATACATGATTTTATCAACTTACTACTCTATTTCAACAAATTTATTGTTAATTAGCTTTATAAAGCATTAGAATATGCTATTATCCAAATTTTTATCGATTGACTAGTATATTTGAACAAATTATTCGTAAATGGCTTTATTAAAACCATAGTATGTGAGTTTCTCAACACTTTTAACTACTTGCTAATCTATTCAAACAAATTAATCTGAATTAACTACATAAAGTATAATAAAAATCTTATCGATATAAAGTTTATATACTCAAGACAGATAATAAATTCGACAAATTAAAATTTAGATCAAAAAAAATAGAATAAATAACTTAAATATAAATTATAATAAAAATTAACAAAAAGAGGATAAAAAGTAAAAATGTATAAAATTATGGATATTTGTTTATTAAAGATGCTAGTATAATATATAAACATTAAACTTACACATGTATAAATAATTGATAAATCGCTTTAAATAGTTATTTAATAACTAAATTATAAAAATTTATATTTATAAAAACTCATTAAATTGCTTATTAAAGCTATTTAACAATATAAAAATATAGAATAATAAATATAAATATAAGTGTTTTATTGCATATTAAAGCAAAAAAACATAAATTTTTATACTTAAATTTTTAACATATATAAAATGTTATTTAGCTAAACAGAGCGTTTTATTTTTTATAATAAATGATCAATATTATAAACTTTTGTTAAATTGCTTTATATAGATCTTTGTATACAATTTTATCCACATTCATCATGTTCTAATGTACTTATATTCTTATTTTGTTGTTAAATTGCTTTATATAGATCTTTGTATACAATTTTATCCATATTCATTATGTTCTATTCTACTTATATTCTTATTTTGTTGTTAAATTGCTTTATATAGATCTTTGTATACAATTTTATCCACATTCATTATGTTCTATTCTACTTATATTTTTTTTTGTTTTTTACTCCTTCATGAAGCAATAATCTGAACAAATAAAAAAAACTATATAAGATATAGTTTTCATGGTGGCTCCGGGCAGAATCGAACTGCCGACACAAGGATTTTCAGTCCTTTG